>Ga0214192_1000554_pt1 | contig 22861 bp, 15 predicted proteins | sample TroBogEpilimnion_44_FD_153030 | JGI IMG/M metagenome (GOLD analysis project Ga0214192, IMG submission 153030) | Freshwater microbial communities from Trout Bog Lake, WI - 29JUL2008 epilimnion | ecosystem: Environmental > Aquatic > Freshwater > Lake > Epilimnion/Euphotic zone | place: Trout Bog... | reverse complement strand
TATAATCTTTCTTCTGTGTATGGTTTTGTAATGTAATCATTCATTCCAGCATTTAAGTACTTCTGATCATCTCCTTTTAATGCATTAGCAGTTAATGCAATAATAGGTATTGAAGATTTTATGGGATCAGACAATTTCCTGATGGCTCTGGTGGCCGCAATACCATCCATTTCGGGCATCATCACATCAAGAATCACTAAATCGGGTTTAACCTTCCCTGCCATTTCAATTGCTTCCAGTCCGTTATGGGCTGAATAGACTCTGAACCCTTCACGTTGAAGATTATAGCTTACAAATTCGAGTATATCCTCCTCGTCATCGACAAGGAGGATTCTTGGTGTATTATCTTTTTCTACCATCGGTTTTTTTATTAATTGATAGCCGCGATTTTAAGGAAATAAATATAGTTATAATTTGGCGTATGCCGTTAGCAGATTTAAATATTTTTATTTGTTGTATTTTTCAAGCATGAAGGTAAAGGTTGTTCCTTTATCTACCTGGCTTTTAACATGAATGGTCTGCTCATGGGCTTCTATAATGTGTTTGACAATCGATAGTCCAAGTCCGGTTCCTCCCTGAATTCTGGATCTGCTTTTATCTACGCGGTAGAACCGTTCAAAGATCCGGATGAGGTCCTTCTTTTCAATTCCAATACCATCATCACTCACTTCAATCAGGACCATTTTATCCATATCGTAAAAAACCACATTCACATTTCCCCCTTTCTTGCCATACTTAATTGCATTTCCAACCAGGTTACTGATCACCTCAAAGATTCGTTTTTTATCTGCCATCACGAATACCGGCTTATTTGGAGGAACCACAAGGTTCATACTGATCCTTCGCTCTTTTGAATCGCGTAATTCAAATTCAAACACCTCTTCGGTCAGTTTTACAAGGTCGAATGGTTCCTTATTGATTTTCAGCTCACCGGATTCAAGTTTTGTGATCGATTCGAGGTCTTCAACTACACTAATCATTCGGTCAATGCTTTTTTCTGTCCGTTCCAGGTAGAGACGGTTGATTTTGGGATCTTCCAGACCGCCATCGAGGAGCGTAAGAATATACCCCTGAATATTAAAAATAGGGGTCTTAAGTTCGTGTGAAACGTTACCAACAAAATCCTTCCGGTATTTTTCGAGTTCACGTAAACGGTCAATTTCAGCCAATTTATCTTCTGCCCATTGTTTAACCTCCTGATCAACTTCAGCGATCAGATCCCTGTTCCCGTGAATTAGTTTGGTCATCCGCTTCATTTCAATCGGAACTTCACTAATCGTTTTATAGATAGGGGTGATTTTATCATTGATAAGAACTGATAATATGTAGAGGGTTGTAAAATAGGATATCAAGAAAAGAACGGCAATAAATATAGGTAACCAGAAGGTCCACCCCAACCAATGGGCAATCGTCATCAATATTGCCGTAAATGCAGTAATGATTACGGAAGAAGTAATTGATAATTTCTGAGGAGTAGTTGTTTTTACGGGAATCATCTTCTTTAACAATTAGATTTCGAGCATGCAAATTTAGATTTAATTACTCTTTCCTGCAATTGTCCATCCTTCCAGACTAATTAACGTTTATTTAATACAATAATTGCACGATTGGTGGTCGCACAGAAATACATTTGTCGGTTATAATTTTTTTTTAATGGAAAGATTCTATCCTCTTTTTTGGTTTATTATGGGAATGGCAGTTGCGCGGATAATTCATATTTTCTCCCGCAATCGCAAGAATCTGCCCAAAAGTGAACCTGGTATTCCTGAGCCTGAGGAGTTTTCTGAACCTTTAATTAAAGCTGAAAGTGTATTGGTTAAGACCACTGAAGATTCTTCCAATGCAATTATTATGATTTCAAAAACCTATTTTCTGGGAATTTCTGGTTTTCATTCCGAAAACATGAAGCTTTTGGAAGAGATTGAGACAGAGATTGAAGAGTTTAATCAGCGGGCCAGAAGACTAAAAGCCAATACCTACAGGATCATACAGCAACTTCAGCACGATTCGATAGAGACGGGTCATTACTATGTGCAAATTGTCGATTATTTGCGGGAAATGGCTCACTCAATAAAATATGTTGTCCGCCCGCTCCATGAACATCTCATCAATAAACACAAACCTTTTGCGGAAGATCAAAACGCAGAGTTGACAGAATTTAGCAACCAGGTTACCGATTTCCTCAATTTTGCACTCCATATTATAAAAGAGTCAAGATTTGAACAAATTGATGAACTGATTCAAAAGCGGAAGGAAATTTTGGAGTTAATGCGTGAACAGGAAAAGCGGCAGATCCGCAGAATCAAGAAAAAAGAGACGAACAGCCGCAATTCGGTTTTATATTTTGGAGTGATGTCAGAAACGAAGCACCTGCTTCTCCAGACGGTAAACCTGCTTAAAGCAACCCGTGATTTTGTATCCTACACGAAATCCTGATCTTTAATTTTCGTCTGATATCCAGTCTGTTACAGATTTATATTGCTTTGTTATAATGAAATTGATTAAATTCTGCTACTTCAATTAATAAATCAGCGATTCCTACAACAGAAAATTATAAATTAGCACGCTAATAAAATTCAAACTATTTAAACCAATTAAATTATGAATCTGGACAAAATATTCGGATTTCTTGTTCCAAAAGACCGCAAGTTTTTTCCATTGTTTATTGAAGCAGCGGACAATCTGGTAGTCGCCTCCGATTTGCTGATTAAATTGATGGGTGAAAATGATTTGAATGAGCGTGAAGTTTATATAAAACAAATCAAAGAAGCTGAACATAAAGGTGATGTGATTACTCATCAACTGCTTATCGAGTTAAATGGGACGTTTATCACCCCATTTGACCGGGAGGATATCCATCAGCTGATTTCGACTATCGATGATGTGGTCGACTATATTCATACTGCTGCCATCAGGACCCATTTCTATAAACTGCCTACCTTCCCTGTGGAATTTGGGAAAATAGCCGATTACATACATGCAGCTACCAAAGAGATCCAGCTGGTTCTTCATAGGGTGAAGAATGCTTCCGATTTTTTGAAATTTGCTGAATCATGCGCTACTATCAGTACCTATGAAAGTGAAGTCGACTATCTGTACCAGGAATATCTCTCCAATCTGTTTGAGATTGAAACAAACGCCATAAATCTGATTAAGAAGCGCGATATCCTCGCCTCACTTGAGAAGGCGATAGACAAATGTGATGATGTAGCTAATGTCTTTTCATCGATCATCGTTAAAATATCATAAGCAGTTATGAATTTAACTCTGCTAATTGCCATAATTATTCTGGCATTTATTTTCGATTTTATTAATGGATTTCATGATGCTGCCAATTCAATAGCTACAGTAGTATCCACCAAGGTATTAACGCCAATGCAGGCTGTGATTTGGGCCGCATTTTTTAACTTTGCAGCTTATGCGATTTTTGAACTTCATATAGTCGACACAATTGCCAAGGTTGTTGATACACAAGCTATAAATCTTCAGGTTATTTTGGCCGGGGTCATTGCCGCAATTATCTGGAATCTAATCACCTGGTATCTGGGCATTCCATCAAGTTCCTCACACACCCTGGTCGGAGGATTTGCCGGAGCAGCAATCGCTTACTCAGGCTGGGGTGTCGTTCATGGAGATAAGATTATCAAAATTGCCGCATTTATCTTCCTGGCCCCGTTGATCGGCATGTTGCTCTCCTATTTGCTCTCGATTGCTTTATTATGGATATTTAAAAGTTTTAATCCATTTAGATTAAAACGATGGTTCAAAACCGGGCAGCTGCTTTCATCTGCCTTGTTTAGTCTTGGTCATGGAGGCAATGATGCGCAGAAGGTAATGGGAATCATTTCTGCCTCTTTGATGGTCTATTTCAAAAATGTGAATCCGGCTTCTATTCCAAATTGGGCCCATATCACCTTTGTAGAGGGTAAAATTCATGCAATTCCGCTTTGGATAGTTTATGGATGTTATACCGCTATTTCAGCAGGAACCTTAATTGGTGGTTGGCGAATTATCCGTACCATGGGGGGCAAGATTACTAAACTGACACCTTTTGAAGGTGTAGCGGCTGAGGGTGCTGGTGCCATATTACTCTTTGGCACCGAAGCGTTTGGGATTCCTGTCAGCACCACACATACGATTACCGGAGCTATTATGGGGGTTGGCTTAACAAAGCGGGTCTCCGCTGTTCGATGGGGAGTCACCGTAAATTTACTTTATGCCTGGATCCTGACTATTCCAGTTTCAATGGCTTTGGCAGCAATCATCTTCTGGATTTTTAAATTACTGAACTTAACCTGAATCCTGTTTACATAACTCATGAAGTTCGTATTCATTTGTAAATGGATATTCCCATGCTTTAAGTCCTCTGTTGAGACCGAAATGCCTTACCTATATTATTTATCAGAATGTAAATTTTTATAAAAAAGGCAAGGTTAATTGCCGCGCTATTTTTTTGTTTGGTATTTTATTGTTACCTCTATTTTTTATTTTTTAAATATTTATAATAATAATTATTAATTTTATCATTAATTGGTGAAATTGAATTTATTGAAGTTAATTATTTAAAATTCAAATATATAGATATAGTGATATTTTAGATCTTAACCACCTAAAAATTATAATTATGAATAAATTATTTAAACTAATATTCTTTTCGTTAGTAATTTTGCTCCTTCAACCGCTTCATGCTCAAAAAAATTATTCAGCAGGTTATATCATTAAGTTAAACGGAGATTCAATTAACGGATTAATTGATTATCGTAGCTGGGAATCAAATCCTACGGACATTTATTTCAAGGAAAAACCTGCTGAGGAAAGCAGAAATTTTAAACCAATTGACATTAAAAGATTTGGTGTAGGAAATGAAATATATTATAGTGCGGTTGTTAAAACGGACCGAAGTCCGCGTGATTTACAGGATTTGCAATATAATGCAACACCTGAATTTGAAACGGATACTCTCTTTTTGCAAACCATGTTCAACGGGGACAAGTGTTTATACTTTTATAAAGGTAAAAATGGGAATGAGAATTTTTATATTAAAAAGGGTTCCAATTTTGAGTTACTGATCTATAAGCCGTATATCATAGAAATTAAAAATGAAAACTCGTTTGCGGAGAATTTACAATATCAAATTCAACTTTCTGAATATTTTAATGATAATCCGGAGACTAAATCCAGCATATTAAATACAAAGTATAACAAGAATAGTCTGGAGAAACTTTACCGGCAATATTATAAAGGTTCCAACACAGCGGTTTCTTTTAAAAGAAACAAGGAGAAAATCCTGACGGAATTTGGGTTGACGGGGGGATTTACCAATACATCCCTGAAATTTTCCGATGATGGTAAGGCATTCACTGCTCTAGCAGGAGCAAACTTTAATCAATCTTCGGATTTCACAGCGGGCATATTCTTCACTATTATTCTGCCAAGGAGTCAGGGTCGATGGTCTATCAACAATGAGCTAATGTATTCGCATTACAAAACAAATGGCAACTTTGCAACCGATAATAAAAGTATAAATGAATCCATTTTAAATACCTTTAATTTTGAAATTAGCTATTTGAAAATCAATAATATGCTAAGATTTCAATTCCCGGTTGGGGCAAAAAAGTTATTTCTTTTTTTAGATGCGGGAATATCGGATGGCTTTGCTTTAATGCTAAAAGATACATGGAAGGCGGAAACCACTTTTTCTTCAACAGTTACTATTCAGAATTTTAAGGCTCTGGATAGTCCACGAACTTATGAACAAGGGTTTATTTTTGGTGCGGGAGCAAGACTGAAAAGATTTTCACTTGAAATCCGATTTGAAAATGGGAATGGAATGACCTCCGCAACACTATTGAAATCAACAGTAAACAGAACCGGTTTCATTATTGGGTATCGGTTTTAAACCAATATCCTGGTTTCTCAAACAATCAAGCAATATTAAACCTAATCAGCAGTTAATAATTTGATTCCGGGATTCCTGCTTGAAAGACCTGACAGGTTTTCAAAACCTGTCAGGTCTGAAACAAATCTATTTTAATTCAAGTATCATCGAGGTTTTTGCTGGAATAACGATGTTATTCAAATCTTTAATTGTGTTTCCTGACAAAGCTTCTTTCGCAGAAGTGAATCCTTGAAGCGATTCTGCGAACCGTCCGGTTTTCAGGGTTTTATCCTCAGTATTAGTATTCAGAATAACCATAACCGATTCCTGATCATTGTACCTGAAATAGACGTAGAAATTGTCCATAGGATAATAATGTTTCAGTAATCCGTTATGAATTACCGTTTTCATTTTTCTCCAATTGACCAGTTTTTTCATGAAATCTTGAAAGTCCAGCTGATCTGCGGTAAGACCTGTTCCCTTGAACCCATTGATTTGATCGCCTTGCCAGCCTCCCGGGAAATCTTTTCTGAGCAATCCGTCTCCATCCCTTTTAAATCCTTTCATCAGGATCTCTTCGCCATAATAGACCTGTGGAATGCCGCGGGTGGTCATTAAAAAGGTCATTGCGGCTTTCAATTTTGGAATATCACCGCCAATGGCAGAACAATAGCGTTCTGTATCATGATTTTCGGCAAAAATAACCAGATTGTTGGCTTTGGGATAGAGATAATCCAGTGCCAATGTTTCATAGAGGTGATTAAATCCCCATCCTTCGGTCATCGATTTTACCAGGGCATTCTGTATTGGAAAATCCATCAGGCTTGGAAGATAGGAAGTATAGCCGTTGGGATTTATTTTCCCCCTTTGCCAGAAAGCAACAGCAGCAGGATTGGTATTCCATTCCTCGCCAACAATATTGAAATTGGGGTACTCTTCCATCACTTTTTGGGTCCAGTTGGCCATCATCTGCCTGTCAGGATAAGGATAGGTATCCATTCTGATGCCGTCCAGACCCACATACTCAATCCACCAGATTGAATTCTGGATCAGATAATTGGCAAGATAGGGATTGCGCTGGTTCAGATCGGGCATACTGGGAACAAACCATCCGTCAGTAAATTCCCTGGCATCACTGACTGAACCATATGGATCCTGAACCGTGGCTTTCTTATGGTTTGTAATGAAATAGTCCGGATATCCGTTAAGCCAGTCTTTCATCGGCATATCTTTCATCCACCAATGGCTCAGGCCAATATGGTTGAAAATCATGTCCATGACCATCTTGATGCCTCTTTTCTTAGCCTCAGCACTTAGTAGCTGATAATCGGCGTTTGTCCCAAATCTGCTGTCGACTTTGTAAAAGTCGGTAGTTGAATACCCGTGATAGGATACGTGTGGCATATTGTTTTCAAGTACGGGATTAACCCAGAGGGCTGTGTACCCATTATCGCGGATGTAATCGAGATGATCCTGTATCCCTTTTAAATCGCCTCCATGTCGGCCATTCGGATCATTCCGGTTGGCCTTTTCAAGTTCATCCGCTTTTGAGTCATTGGTGGAATCACCATTTGCAAACCGGTCAGGCATAATGAGGTACATCACATCAGAGCTATTAAATCCGATCCGTTTTGCTGACCCATTTTCCCGCGCCTTTAGTTCATACGTAGAACTTACGATTGTTTTCCCGTTTTGTTTAAACAGGATTTCAAATTTTCCCGGTTTTACAGTGGGAGAGAGTCTCAGATCGAGGAAGAGATAATTCGGATTTTCAACGGAAGTGGCAGAAACCAATTGCACCCCTTCATAGCTGAGTTCCGGTTTGGTTTCTGATATTCGTTCCCCATAAACCATCAGCTGCAGGGACGGATTTTTAAACCCTGTCCACCAGAAAGGGGGTTCAACACGATTTAAAGTTGGCTTATTGGCAGCATAGACTGGCAATAGGCTGATTAGAAGGATTGCCATAAAGGCAAATCTGATCAGGGAAATTTGTTTAGTATTCATCTGTAAATATTTTGTTTTTTAAAGGTCAGATGGAATCCGTCAGCTGACGGATGGTGATATTTTCATTTCGGTTGGTGATTACTCAACCATGGCTATTTCATTTGTACTATTTTTTAAGTTGAACTTCTGCCCTGGTATTACCGCCGACAACCTGTTCCTGATCATAGAGCATTAGCGTCAGTGCCTGGTCAGAAAGATTCTCAATACTGACTTTCTCCTTGTTTACATTTATTTTAAGGATTGTTTTTCTGAAATTAATCCGAAAGGAATAGGAATTCCAGTTGTCGGGGATAAAAGGAGAAAAGGTTATTTTTCCGTTCTTTACTCTCATCCCGCCAAATCCCTTCACAAATGCCATCCATGTTCCTCCCATGGAGGTAATGTGGCAACCGTCTGCGGTATCGTTGTTGTAATCATCAAGATCGAGTCTGGCCGTTCGGAGATATAACTCGTATGCCTTGGTTTTATAACCGATAGCGCTTGCTAATATTGTATGTATGCATGGTGATAATGAAGATTCATGAACGGTGTAGGATTCATAAAAATCAAAATGCCTTTTAATTGTATCTTTATCATAATGGTCTTCAAAAAGGAACATGCTTTGGAGTGTATCTGCCTGTTTAATATAGGGTGAGCGCAATATCCGATCCCAGGACCAATGTTGGTTAATAGGGCGCTCAGCTGCGGGAATTTCAGCGACAGATTTTAATGTTTTGTCCAGGAATCCATCCTGTTGTAGGAAAATATTTCTTTTTTCATCATATGGAAAGTGCAGATATTTAATAATATGGAGCCATTCAGTTGTTTCCCCGTTTTCGTCGAAGTGCCATTTTTCGAGCAGATGATTATATTCTGCCAAATGATTTTCTTTCAAATAGTTAATAACCTCCAGGGTATATTTGAGTGTCCATTGGGCGATAAGGTTTGTGTGAAAATTGTTGTTCACATTATTTTCGTATTCATTGGGACCTGTAATGCCAAGCATTACATATTTCTGACGGTCCTCAGACCAGTTTACCCTTTGCGCCCAGAAGCGGGAGACGGCAAGCAACACTTCAAAGCCGTTTGGGGATAAATATTCCCAATCGCCTGTGTAGCGGATATAATCAAAAATTGCAAAGGCTATTGCTCCATTTCGGTGGACCTCTTCAAATGTGATTTCCCATTCATTATGGCACTCCTCTCCATTCATGGTAACCATCGGATAGAGTGCGGCTCCCTTTTTGTAACCCAGGATAACCGCATTATCAATGGCCTTTCTTAGGTGTTTATGTCTGTATAACAGGAGATTACGAGATACTTGTACCGGAGCTGTTGATAGAAAGAAGGGGAGACAAAAGGCTTCGGTATCCCAGTAAGTTGATCCGCCATATTTTTCTCCGGTAAATCCTTTAGGACCAATGTTAAGTCGTTCATCCTCTCCGGTATAGGTTTGGTGCAACTGGAAGATATTGAAGCGAATTCCCTGCTGGGCCGCTACATCTCCTTCTATTATGATATCGCAAGTCTTCCATTTTTCGAGCCAGGCTTGTGTATGTTCCAGTTCCAGCCGTTCGAAACCTTTTTGATACGCAGAATTCAGATGCTTTGCGGCAGCTTTTAATAGTTTCTCTTTTTGAAAATATTCGGACGAGACATTTACTCCGAATTTTTCGACCGTTATTGATTCCCCTTCTCCGATTGTCAGAGGGATAATATTGGCTATAAATTTAGTGCGGTTTTCGACATCTGCTGAGAATGGACATTTTTTCCCGTTGCGAAGAATATTGATTTTCATCCCTGAGCAAACATGAAACAGGGTTTTTCGTACTTCTGCAACGATATATCCCTCACCGGGTTTTACATTGATATCGACTTCGTCCCAAAATTTTTCGTCATAATTGGAATCTTCGTTCCGGACATCAAAGTCGAGGTAAGGGGTGAAAGTGATTTTGTCGGAGAAATTCAGTGCAGTAAGGGTGTATCTGATGGCGCCGACTTCAGAATCAACGATACTCATGAATCGTCTCGTCACTACCTTTACCTGCTTGCCTGAGGGGAGCTGAGCTATAAACTCACGACTTAGATGACCCTCCTGCATATTCAGTTCACGTTTGAACTCCAGGATTTTGGAAGTATTCAAATCCAGGGTTTCGGTTCCGATTTTCACATCTATACCAATCCAGTTTGCTGCATTGAGCACTTTTGCAAAATATCTCGGATAGCCGTTCTTCCACCATCCAACACGTGTTTTATCGGGATAGTAAACCCCGGCAACATAATTTCCCTGAAGTGTCTTCCCGGTGAATTTTTCCTCAAAATTGGCCCGGTGGCCGATTCGCCCATTTCCGAGACTCATGAGGCTCTCCGTTATTTTGTTATAGTCAGGATGGAAACCTTCTTCAATAATTTTCCAACCGTCATGGATGATATAGTCTTTCATGTTTATGTCCTTTTTTTATATATGGACGTGTTTCAAACGTCCCTACAAATACCACGATCTTAACTGATCAATATTCAGGTTCGCAAATCCCGGGATAACAAAATCGGCGTTTTTCAGATTTTCTCCCTTTCCAATACCTATTACCGACATCCCTCCGTTTCGGGCGGCGTCGATACCTGCCTGGGCATCTTCAAAGACCAGGCAATTTTTGGGGCTAACACCCAGTTCTGAAGCCCCCTTTAAAAAGACTTCCGGATCGGGCTTTGCCCTTGAGACTTTATTCCCGTCAATAACTGCATCAAATTTTTGGGCCAGGCCTATTTTCTCAAGAATGAACATAGCATTCTTACTGGCTGATCCAAGGGCGATCAACAGGTTGTTTTCGCGCAGTTCATCCAGGAACCGGATAACACCAGGGAGGATTTCATCCGGTGTCATCTGCCTGATATATGAAACGTAGAGGTTGTTCTTTTTTTCAGCTAACTCTGTTTTTTGAGCAGGATTCATATTGATTCCACCTACCCCGAGCAAAATATCCAGTGAAGCCATACGACTCACACCTTTAAGCCGCTCATTATCCTGTTCCGGGAAATGAAAGCCGAGCTCTTCAGCGATTTTATTCCACGCTATGTAATGATAACGGGCTGTATCGACAACCACGCCATCAAGATCAAATAAACAAGCTTTTATTTTCAAAACTCAATCTTTAATAATGTGTTCTTTTACAAAAACGACTGATAATGCAGCCACCAACATGGATAATCCGGCAACTCCCAGCATGAGAATTGCTTTTCCGCCCGCCAGGGATAATATCACTCCACCCAATAATCCTGCTGCAATCTGAGGAATGGTAATCGTTGCGTTGAAAATACCCATGTAAACTCCCATTTTGTCTGAAGGGAGTGCTGCTGAAAGTATCGCGTAAGGCATTGCAAGTATTGCTGCCCAGGCAATTCCTATACCCAACATAGAGAAAATGAGACCATACTGATTTTGAATAAAAATCATAGATACCAGTCCTGCTCCCCCAGCCAAAAGCGATAACATATAGATGGTTTTACGTCCAAGACGGTTAGCCAGCCTTCCCATGACAATTGAGAATAGTGCCCCGAATAAACTGTACCCTGCAAAAATTACACCGACCCAGTTTCCTGCTTCATTGTATCCTGCTGAGGTTGAATCGCCTGCAACTGTCTTCCAGACATTCTGCGCTACGCCGGGGGTAGTATATACCCACATCAGAAAAAGGGCAAACCACGAGAAGAATTGAACGATTGCCAATCGCCACATGGTTACCGGGATCTCCCTGAGTAGTGTTAGAAAAGAGCTTTTCTTTGTTTCCTCAGGTTTTTGATGAGCATATTTACGATACTCTTCGGGAGGAAACTCCTTGGTCCTGAAACTTGTCCACAATACGGAAAGTAAAAGGGTCCCACCACCGAGGTAGAATGCCCAGATAACGGTAGGAGCAACCTTCTCCCCTGCAGCGGGGATATTCGATACCCCGATCCAGGTTAAGACAAAAGGGAGCAGTGAACCGACAACAGCACCTGCATTAATTAAAAAGCTCTGAACAGCATACCCCTGGTTTCGCTGCTCCTCAGATACCATGTCCCCGACCAGTGCCCGGAAGGGCTGCATCGTGATATTAAAGGAGGTATCCATAAAAAGGAGCATAAAGGCACCAAAGAAAAGGGGAGGAAGAATGTAGGCGAAGAATTCTGAATTTGGCATAAAAAACATCGCCATCGCCGAAATAATTGCCCCCAGAAGGATGTATGGAATCCTGCGCCCGAGTCTGGTCCAGGTGTTATCACTGAAAAGTCCGATGATTGGTTGTACAACCAATCCGGCTAAAGGAGCAGCAAGCCAAAAGTAGCTTAAATGGTGTACATCAGCTCCCAAAGCAGATAATATTCTGCTCGTATTGCCATTTTGAAGTGAATAACCAATCTGAACACCCATAAAGCCAAAGCTCATGTTCCAGATCGACCAAAAAGAGAGACGCGGTTTTTTTTCCATAATTTTTAATTGCAGTTTGCTAATCAGACATAAATTGGACAATCATATGCTTTAACATCAGGCAGACCCGAATACTCCGGAAAAATCCGGTGGAATCGAACACCTTTGAAATTACAGACTATCAGAGTATAAGTTCTGACAATAGTAAATCCATTATTTGTAAAAAAAGTAAGTTGGTAATCCAGGATTGGATTACGATTCGTAAAGGGGAAAGATAAGTGATATTCAGGGGCAAATATAGTTTGGAAATTTCTCAAAAGCAATAACTAATTGCTTTCAAATCAAAATAATAGTTGAATTTTTCTCAAAACCCTTTATGCAAACGTTTGCGAAATAGGTGAAAAAATTAAATTTTACGGGTCGATTCACGGATTACAAGGTTTGTTTCAACGTAAAAGGTCTCTCCGGGGCCTTTTCTCTTTCCCTCGATCCGCTCCAAAAGAATCGTAGCTGCTTTAATGCCCATCTCGTATCCATGCTGATCCACCGAACTAAGGGTAGGAGTCGTAATATCGGAATAGCTTCCTGCCGAAAATCCCATAATGGCAACTTTTCCCGGTATAGCAATCCCCATTTTCTGTAAAGTTTTCATCACCCCGACCGCTGTCAGATCATTTACAGTAAATATTCCGTCCGGAGGTACCGGGAGCTGAATTAAATTACGGGTTGCGATGGCGGCAAGATCAAATGAATCAGCAACAATTACATAATCCTCAAGATAAGGCATATTGTGATCCTTCAAGGCCTCTTTATATCCCTCCAGCCGGTATTTACCAATTCCAAGTGAATGGGGAGCTGCCAGATGGGCAATTCTTTTGCATCCCGAGTCAATTAAATGGCAGACTGCATTATAGGCAGCTTTTTGATCATCAATAATCACATTGTCAGAATCGAAACCTACAGGTGCCCTGTCAAAGAACACAATCGGAATGCCACTCTCTTCAAGTGATTGCAGATGGGTAAAGTCGATGGTCTCTTTAGAAATTGAGATCAAAGCCCCTTCAACCCTGTTCGAGAGTAGTGCCTGGGCATTGATTATCTCCCTGTCATATTTCTCGTTTGATTGACAGATTATTACATTATAACCGGAATCGTAAGCAACATCTTCGATTCCACTTATTACCGACGAAAAAAAGTAGTGAACTAATTCCGGAATGATAACTCCTATTGTATTAGTTTTACTGCTCTTTAAGGATAGTGCTACCGCATTAGGCTTATAATGAAGCTTTTTTGCAAGTTCATTCACAGCATCTTTGGTATCACGGCTGATATCAGGATGATCTTTCAGTGCCCGGGAAACAGTAGATGCAGAAATACCAAGAGCTTTCGCGATATCTTTTATAGTAACCTGGCTGTTCATCAAAGGATTTAGTTCTGTGGTAAAAATACTTCACTAAAGTAATAATAAATACCAACGAATTATCACAATGTTTATGCCAATTATAAAACAATATGGAGTTGAAGGTATTTGTTATGGGTAATAGTAGAGAATCCGAAATTTGGCGGCTTTACCCCGATAATAAAAACATGTTATATAACATATTTGGTGCAAACGTCACCGCAAACGTTTGCATAACAATATTCATGTTCTACCCTAAAAAGTCATGTTAAAAATTTGTTAAAAATGTTTTTATTTGTCAAGCCGAAATGAGTAAGGGAAAGCATTCGTGAAGGCAAATAAATGATATTCAAGCGCATAAATGTTAATAATGCCTTAAATGATGAAAAATTTGAACATTGAATTATGAACCATTAATTTGAATCACATGAAATTTGAAATTGTAAAAATGAAAGCAATTTGGTTTTTCATATTTGCGTTGCTGACCCTGTCAGTAACAGCACAGGAAAAACCAATTACCGGTAAAGTTACCGATGCGACTACCAATGAGGGACTTATCGGCGTGACAGTTTTGATTCAGGGAACCTATACGGGTACCGTTACCGACGTGGATGGGAAATTCTCCCTTAAGGCAGCTCCGGGAGCGAACCTTGTATTTTCATTCATCGGTTACCAGACTCAAACAGTAGCAGTTGGACAACAAACAACACTGAACGTTTCTCTAAAAACTGAAGTAAAGGGACTCGATGAAGTTGTGGTTATTGGATACGGTACAGTGAAAAAATCTGATGCAACCGGTGCAGTCAGCACTGTGAGCACCAAAGATTTCAATAGCGGAGTAATGACTTCTCCTCAGGACCTGATTGTAGGGAAAAGTGCCGGGGTTGTGATTACAACTGCCGGCGGAGCTCCGGGAAGTGGTGCAACTATCCGTATTCGTGGCGGGTCATCTCTGAATGCCTCCAACGACCCGTTAATTATTGTTGATGGCGTACCTCTTGATAATAATAATGTTGGAGGTAGTTCAAACTTTCTCTCCTTTGTTAATCCAAATGATATTGAAACATTTACTGTTTTAAAAGATGCCTCTTCAGCCGCCATTTACGGTAACAGGGCTTCAAACGGGGTCATCCTGATTACCACTAAGAGCGGTAAAATCGGCACTCCAATGAAGATCTCCTATAATGGAAATGCTTCTGTCGGTGAAGCAATTAAATATATTGATGTATATTCCGGAGATCAGGTTCGGCAAATTGCGTATAACCACCCCGGTATTTATAGCTCTGACAGCTATAATAAACTTGGATCCTATAATACCGACTGGCAGAGTCAGATCTATCGCCCAGCTTTTTCACATGACCATAATGTAAGCTTGTCGGGCGCTGTTAAAAGCCTGCCATACCGGGTTTCTGTTGGTTTTACAGACCAGAATGGTATTTTAAAGACTACCGAGATGCAACGGTTTACAGGTTCTGTGAATCTTACCCCAACACTCCTGGATGGCACATTAAAATTGAATATCAATGCCAAAGGGATGAATACGAATCAGAATTTTTCCGATACAGGCGCAGTCGGCTCTGCCAAAGATATGGATCCGACCCAACCGGTTTATGATAAAAGTACCCTTGGCATGAATAACTCTGCTGGTTATTTCCAGTGGAGCAACTATGGCGCCAATCTGGGAACTGCGAATCCGCTGGAACAGTTGATGATGTCTGACAACAAATCTGTGGTAAATAGGGTTGTGGCTAATATTCAGGCAGATTACAAGATCCCCTATATTACCGGATTGCATGCCAATTTAAATCTGGCGACTGATAATGCCCAGGGAACAGGACACAACAACCGTCCTGTAACTTCTCCTTCAGTTCTTACCGCTCCGCTGAATGGCCAGCTCGATAATTATAAGGGGAACAATTATAATAATCTGCTCGATTTCTACCTGAATTATGTGAAAGAGTTAGGCCAGGACCATAAAATTGATGCTACAGCCGGTTATTCATGGCAGCATTTTAAACGGGATGGCAGTGATTATAAACGTGGAATTGTAGATTTGACTCACGCTTACCAATTAGGAGACAGTACACACTTTATTACTGAAAACTACCTGGTTTCGTTCTTTGGCCGTTTGAATTATACATTTAAGAACAGGTATCTCCTTACAGCTACTGTTCGTGATGATGGCTCTTCCCGGTTTGCCAAAGGGAATCAATGGGGTCTTTTCCCATCAGCAGCTTTTGCCTGGAAGATCAAGGAGGAATCTTTCCTGAAGAATAACAGCATATTTTCAGATTTGAAACTCCGCCTTGGATGGGGTATTACCGGTCAACAGGATATCGGGAATGATTACCCCGCACAGGCGAATTATATTCGGTCTCTTGGAGGATCCTATTATCCGATTGGAGGCACTTACCTTCCTACTTTGCGCCCGAATGCATACGATCCCAACATCAAATGGGAATCGACAACCACTTCAAATGCCGCTATCGACTTCGGGTTCCTGAAAGACCGGATTACAGGCTCATTGGATGTCTATTACCGCGTCACCGATAACCTGTTGAATACCGTTACGATCCCAAGCGGAAGTAACTTCTCCAATACACTTTTAACCAACGTCGGTAGTTTGAATAACCGGGGAGTTGAATTAAACCTGAACCTGATTCCAATCTCCAAAAAGGATATGAACCTTACGCTGGGATTTAATTTTACCTATAACCGGACAGAGGTCACCAAATTGTTGATCTCCAATGATCCAAATTATATCGGAATCCTTTATGGAAGCGCTTTTACCGGCACAAACCAGGTGACACGGGTTGGCCAGGCTCCCTACTCCTTCTTTGTTAACAAACAGGTATATAACACATCTGGCAATCCTGTAGAGGGGTTGTATGTTGATTTGTCAGGAAAAGGCAACACGGTAAGTGGTAACAATGCCGATAAGTACATTGATAAAAATCCTACTCCCAAATATTTAATGGGTTTCTCAGCACGGTATAACTACAAAAAATTCGATTTGTCAGCTTCTGCGCGGACAAATCTGGGAGGCTATGTTTATAACGGTGTAGCTGCCGGTGCCTCGTATGATCAAATGTATCAGATCGGATATTGGAAGAATATGCCAACCTCACTAAGTACTACAAATTTTGTGTCACGTCAGTTTACCAGTGATTATTTTGTTCAGAACGCGTCCTTCTTTAAATTGGATAATATAAGCGCAGGTTATAATTTCGATGACTTATGTGAGCATTTCAAGGTAAGGCTAAGTCTGACGGTTCAAAATGCTTTGACGATCACCAAATATAAAGGGATCGATCCTGAAGTTCCGGGTGGCGTAGATAATACATTCTATCCAAGACCTCGTACTTACATGCTTGGATTAAGTATAACCTATTAATATTCTAATAAAAATAGATATGAATAAGAAGATTTTAATATTAGGAATTGTTCTTTCTGCATTGATTGTCAATTCGTGTGTGAAAGATTTGAATGTAGTTTCAAAGGATCCGAATACAATTTTGTCGGGGAATTTGGGGGATAGTGCCGTTTACAGAGCTGAGGCTCTTGGTAAGATTTATGCCAGTTTCATTATTAATGGTCAGGGTAGTGCGACAACTGCCGAACCGGATATAACTGCTTCTGACAATGACTTTTTTACTACAACTCGGGCACTTTGGAACTGCCAGGAAATAACCACCGATGAAGCAATGTGTGCCTGGGGAGACGTTGGTATTGCCGACCTGAATACTCAGACCTGGAGTGCACAAAATCCTTTTCTTACTGCTCTCTATCAGCGCCTGAGTTTAAGTGTTACCTATGCCAACCTTTTTATTGGACAGACCAATGCCAGCACTGATCCGGTAATCATACGGTATAATGCCGAAGCCCGGTTCCTGAGGGCGCTTGCATACACCTGGGATATGGACCTTTTTGGAAATCCCCCTTTTACTACTGAAGCTAACGGTGTCGGTAAATTCTTCCCAAAGCAGATGGATCCGAGTGTTACTGTCGGCAGGGCTAAATTGTTTAATTATGTTACCTCTGAATTGCATAGAATAGGCCCAAAACTGGGGGCGCCAAAGTTTTCTTATCCTGAAGCAGATAAGGCCGCCGCATGGATGTTGCTGGCCAGGCTTTACCTAAATGCACAGGTTTGGACCGGAACTGCAAAATTTGACAGTTGCAAAATGTACTGCGACAGTGTGATTAACAGTGGAAAATATTCATTGGCAACTAATTACAGGCAGAATTTCAGTGCAGACAATGATGGTCTTCACAATCCTGAAATGATTTTTGCATGGGCTCAGGACGGAACAAACACCCAAGGTTATGTGGGTACCACCTTCATTATTGAATCATGCAGCGATGGAACTTATATTAACGCACCGAACCTGGGACTTACTTCAAACACAAACTGGAACGGGAACCGTGCCCGGGTACAGTTTTTGAATGTGATGATTGATACACTTAAGACCTATGGCGGCCAGCCAATTCCAGCTACTGATCCTTTATTTGCACAATGCAAAGACCAACGCGTTTTTATGACACAAAAGAAAAGCGAAAATATTCCAAGTCCTTCATCAAGCGGAGACTATGGTATTGGAGTCTTTAAATTCTGGAATAAAAATGCCAATGGCACACTTCCGACTGTGGATTATAATACAGCCTTTGCATGTACAGATTTTCCGGTTTTTCGTTATGCAGATGCATTGCTGATGAGGGCTGAATCTTTCCATAACCTGGGTAATGATGCCAGTGCTGCAACTGATATTAATTTAATCAGGACACGTGCCTATGGCAATACATCAGGAAACATTACTTCAGGTCAGGTTACAGCTCAATTCCTGCTCGATGAACGTGGCCGTGAGTTCTATTATGAGGCTCAGCGACGCACCGATTTGGTCCGTTTTGGTAAATTCACCAATGGGAACTACAGCTGGCAATGGAAAGGTGGCACTTTTAATGGCGGCAATACCGACTCCCATCTCAATCTCTTCCCGATTCCGGGCGATGAAGTTTCAGCCAATCCAAATATCCATCAAAATCCTGGTTATTAATCTTTTAATCTTTTGAACCATGAATAAAAATTTACTGATATATTTAACTATCATTGGGTTGTTCGGACTTTTGTTTGGCTGTTCCAAGGAAGCGACAAAAGTGGTTATGTTGGACGTCCCAAATGTCCCAACTATAAGTACCTTACCCAATCTTACCCTTCAGAGGGCTCACGGAACAGATACCCTGACCTTTGCTGGTACAGCTGTTGACCCGGGCTTTCAGGCTTCAGCCAATTACGTTCTTCAGGCTGCCGCTGCAGGTACCAATTTTGCAACTCCTGTGGTAATTCTTACAGGCACCAGTGACACACAGATGAAAATCTCGGTCAGCGATCTTAACGGACTTTTATTGAAAAAATTCCCTGCCGATGCAGTTTCTTCGATCGATTTTCGGATAATTTCGACATTAGTCCAGAATGCAGGTGTTGGTGTTTCCCCTTTTGTCTTTACTTCTGCTGTTAAAACTGCAAGTGTTACAATCTACGGATTGCCAAGGCTGAATTTGGTCGGCGCAGGAGTTACAGAGAATATTCAATCGGCATTAGGTGATGGTAATTACACAGGTTATGTGAAATTGGACGCCACAAAGCCCTTTACCCTAAGTAACCCTGATAACGGTGTTGTGTATGGAGCCAATGGCACGGCACTTGCTGTAAATGGCACAGGGATAACAGCAGCCGCGAGTGGATGGTATATTTTGAGTGTGAGCGTAACCGGTAAAACCTTTACGCTGACTCCTTATATGATTGGCCTTATTGGTGATGCAACTCCTAATGGATGGAACAGTCCGGATACAAAAATGGATTATAATCCAGCTACAGGACTTTGGTATATTACCTTGAATCTGACTGCCGGAGGAATAAAAATCAGGGCTAATGATACATGGGGTGCGATCAATCTTGGACTCGGTGATGCAACTCATACACAGTATTCATTGACCAATTTGTGGAATAACGGAAGTAGTCAGAATATTCCTATTGCGGCTGCAGGCAACTATACCATACAGGTGTCCATTGGAACCTCTACCTATAGTATGACTATAACAAAAAATAGCTAATCGGGTAACCGGTTAGTTTAAAATCAATTCATTGAATAACGAAATAAAATTTTTAGTATGAAAAAAATATTCAACTATAGAATATTGGCTTTCCTTTTTATTGCGACTCTATTGTATGCCGCATGTACGAAGGAAACTGCGAATACCAGGTTGCCTGCGCAGATCTCAACTTCACAAATGAAAAATGTTACGGCTGATTCTGTCACTGTAGTAGGTTTTGTGGTTGCTGCAGGGGCAGGTTTTACCGAGGAGGGTGTGGTCTATGGTACGACAGCGGCCCCCACAACGGCAAACAGTAAAATAGCCTTTACCGGGCCAACCACAGGGGCAACCTATACAATCAAAATTGGTGGTCTTGCTTACGCGACTGTCTATTATGCCCGTGCTTATGCAATCAATGCAACCGGAACACTTTACGGCGAACAGGTAACTTTTACAACCCTGCCTGTTGTTCCTACACTTACTACAGCAGCAATCACTGCAATTACAGGTAATGCAGCTGCCGGCGGTGGAAATGTTACTATTGGCGGTGGTGCTGCAGTTACTGCCCGCGGTCTGGCCTTTGGCACAACACATAATCCGGTTATTTCAGGAACCAAAACTTCCGATGGAACCGGGACCGGAGCATTTACCAGTGCACTTTCCGGCTTGAAGGGTAATACCACGTATTATGTACGAGCATATGCCACCAACTCCGCAGGAACCGGATACGGGCCGGAAGTAAATTTCACAACTCTGGTGGATTTGCCTGTTGTAACAACCACAGCGGTTACAGCAATTACGAAAATTACAGCTACTTCAGGTGGGGCAGTTACTTATGACGGTGGTGGTACAATTACTGCCAGGGGTCTTGCCATTGGTGCCAGTGCGAATCCAACAATCGCCGGGACTGTTATTGCCGGAGGTACAGGTACAGGTGCTTATGTCAGCAATATTGCCGGCTTGACCAAGTACACCACTTACCATGTTCGTGCTTATGCAACCAACAGCGCAGGCACAGCTTATGGTGCCGATGTGTCATTTACTACCTTGTCAGATATTATAACCTATTACCTGCCGGGGGATTATGTGACAGCCAGTTATCCAGGTTCAACCTTTAATAACTGGGATCCTGCTAACTCCCCAATTGTGAAGAGTACAATAACGGCTGGTGATAAACTTGAAGGTTATGTATATATGGCAAATGGGACGAACAACTGGAAGTTTGCAAGCAAACCAAGTTGGGATGGGCCAAATTATGCCAATAATAATAGTGCCGGAACAATCGAGCCTGGGGTACTTGATGCAAGTGCAGCCAATAATATTGCTTCTGCAGCTGGTTACTACAAAATAAATGCAGATGCAACTGCTTTGACCTATACCCAGGTTGCAACAATCTGGGGAGTGATCGGCGATGCTACTCCTGGGGGCTGGAGCAATCAGACCAATATGGTCTATAATCCTGCAACTCAATCATTCTCTTTAGGCGTACATATGACAACTGGAGGTAGTTTTAAATTCAGAGGTACATCCGATTGGAGCGTTAATTATGGCAGTACCGCTGCCGATGGTGTTACTTTGGATGCCGGAGGGTCTAACATCGCAGTTGCAACTACTGCAGACTATGCTGTTACTTTAGACCTAAGCCATCCTAATGCTTATACTTACAGCGCCAACTTCTGGGGTTTGATTGGTGATGCTACTCCGGGGGGCTGGAATGCCGGTGGTGATACCCCAATGACCTGGGATCCGGTACATAATGTATTTACAGCTACATTGGCTCTGACAACAGCCAATGGAGCCAGCTTTAAATTCAGGGCCAATGGAGCCTGGACGCTTAATTATGGTGGTTCGCTTAATGCACTTACTTCAGGCGGTGATAACATTACTGTTTCAACTGCCGGTAACTATACAGTAACTTTTAATCCATGGAAACTCATTGGAACTGTTACAAAGAACTAATTGTTTGATGATTGATTGAATCTTACGGCCTGTCTGCTCCACACGAGCAGGCAGGTTTTTTTTATATCCTAATCCGGGGAAGTTAGGGTTAATATCCTAAAAATGATTATTTGGAAAGCCTTTTTCTTTTCAGGAAACCTTAATAGATCTAATGCAAATAATAGCTATCTCAACCTTATTTATTTGAATGATATTATGATAGGGTGTAATGGTTTATAAATATATTTGGCTTTCACCACTGCTGGTCGGCAATTTATGATTGAATCGGAAAGTAGGTTTTACCCAATTGGATGACCAATTCCTGCAATAGAATCAGGAAAAACTGAAACCGAAATATCCGGTTAAAATAAAGATCAAAGGATGCATCCGGATATTAAGCCGGGGATGGGAATGGATGGTTACTTTATGCAGTGGAGGTATTCGGCGGCAATTTTTAATTTACTGATAACATCGGTTATGGATATTGGCTTAGGAATATATTCATCCATTCCCCCTTTTATACACTCTTCCTTGTCACTTGACATTGCGTTTGCAGTCATCGCAATGATAAAAGGCTGTTCAATGGCCATCTGACGAATAACATGGGTAGTTTCAAATCCATCCATTTGAGGCATTCTAATATCCATCAGAATCACATTATGCTTTTTCTTGTTGAATAAACTGAGCGCCTGAATACCATCACCTGCTATATCTGTTTGATACCCAAGTTTAGTTAAGATTCTTTCTATAAGCTTCTGATTGATAAAATTATCTTCAGCTATTAGAATATCCAATGGATAATCTTCCGCAAATGTAGCGGTCATGATCTCTATTTGTGAACCTTCAGTATCCTTTAGGACTTTGCCTGGCGCTGCTATCATAATCATAAGAAAGCTTTTAGTACGTTATGGTTTTTACGGCCCACTTTAAAAGCAATAAATATTGAAATGAAGTGTGGTAAATATCCAGAACAAATATAATAAAATATTTACAGAAATATTCTTAAAAGGTAAATATATTTACAAAAAAGTTAAAATAAACCATGCTAATAAGGGCGTGTAAACGAATTGTACATCAATGATAGGTGATTAGCTACTGTAAATCAAGGAAATACCCCCGGGCGGAAAAAAACGAATTGCACATGGTGATTGATAATTGGTTG
>Ga0214192_1000552_pt1 | contig 22887 bp, 25 predicted proteins | sample TroBogEpilimnion_44_FD_153030 | JGI IMG/M metagenome (GOLD analysis project Ga0214192, IMG submission 153030) | Freshwater microbial communities from Trout Bog Lake, WI - 29JUL2008 epilimnion | ecosystem: Environmental > Aquatic > Freshwater > Lake > Epilimnion/Euphotic zone | place: Trout Bog... | reverse complement strand
GCGGGAACAAACATTACCATCACGGGTACGTTTCCAAACCAAACGATCAATGGGTCTGCTAGTGGTGTAACAACATTTAGTGGTGGTACTACAGGATTAACTCCGGCAACAGCAACATCTGGAGCAGTAACTTTGGCAGGCACATTGGCAGTAGCCAATGGGGGCACTGGGGTAACAACAAGTACAGGGACAGGTAATACAGTATTAAGTACAAGCCCAACCTTAGTGACGCCTGTGTTAGGTGTGGCGTCAGCAACAAGCTACGCCGCCACGGGTGCAATTACTTCAGCGGCTACTTCAGGGGCGTATAGCTTTGGTACAATGTCATACTCTGACACTAACCTATTCGCCTCGTTTAATACGAGTGTAAATAGTTACGCTCAGATAATATTACAGAATACTAGCACTGGGGCATCGGCATCGACTGACTTTATTGTCAGTAATAACAGCGGGACAAGCCTCGCCTATTATGGTGACTTCGGGATGAATAGTTCCGCGTTCTCAGGAACAGGGTCCTTGGGTGGGGCTGGTTACGTCTATTTGTACTCACAGACAGCAGACTTGGCAATAGGTACAGCAACAGCAAACGCAATTCATTTTGTAACAAATAGTAGTGCAACAGACTCGATGCTGATTTCAGCAACAGGGGTCGTATCAATTGGGTCTGGTGTTGTCGGCGGATTAGCTGGCGGAACTTTTTAATTAAGGAAATATTATGGCAGCATCAGGGTTTACCCCACTATCGCTGTATTACAGTGCAACAACAACCAATGCCCCTACAGCAGGGAACTTGGTCAACGGTGAACTAGCGATTAACATTACAGACGGTAAGTTGTTCTATAAGGACAACTCTGGCGTCGTTCAGGTCATTGCAACCAAGAGTGCCACATCGGGTATCTTCATTGGCACAGGCGCAATCACGGTTCCTGTAGGCACCACGGCTCAAGAGCCAACGGGTGTTCAGGGTATGTTGCGCTTCAATACAACAACTGGATCATTTGAGGGCTACAATGGTACTGTTTGGGGTGCGATTGGTGGGGGTGGGGCTTCAACCATAACAAGAACAGACTTCACTGCCACATCAGGTCAGACAGTATTTACAATCTCCTACGTAGCTGGTGCAATTGATGTATACCGCAATGGTATTAAGTTAGCTAATGCTGACTATACCGCTACCAATGGTACTTCAGTCACTTTAGCAACAGGCGCAATTACTGGAGATCTTATTGAATGTGTTGTGTATAGTGTTATTGCTATCGCGGCAACAGTCAGTACATTCAATGGAGGCACTACAGGATTAACCCCAGCAACAGCATCTTCTGGAGCAATCACTCTAGCAGGTACCTTGGCGATTGCCAACGGTGGTACGAACTCAACAGCCACGGCAACAGCAGGAGGGGCAGCTTACGGTACTGGTACAGCCTATGCAGTTACAGCGGCAGGTACATCAGGTAATGCACTAATCTCAGCAGGCGCTGCGGCTCCGGCCTTCGGGGCCTTGGCAATTGGCACTGCTAACACTAACATCTCAGGTGCATTAACAGCAACCAACGGTGGTACAGGTGTAGCTACTCTATCAGGTATTGCCTTTGGTAATGGAACATCAGCATTCACAGCGGCATCAACAGCCCAAGTTCTTGCAGTAGTAGGTACTTTACCAATTGCTAATGGTGGTACAGGAACGGCAAGTCCAGCCATTGTTGCTGGTACAGGTATTACAGTTTCAGGCTCATTCCCTAATCAAACCATTAACGCTAGTGGTGGTGGTGGTTTTTCTAATATGCAAGTCTTTACAGCATCAGGTACTTTTACAGTTCCAGCAGGTATTACTAAAGTTAAAGTAACTGTTGTTGGTGGTGGTGGTGGCGGAGGTGCGGGTTATAACGGAGCAAACTCCGGAAGTGCTGGGGTTACATCTTCATTTTCAGCGTATGCATCAGCCACGGGTGGAGCTGGAGGATTAGGAAATGCTTCTGGCTCTGGTACTCCGGGTAACGGGGGATTAGGTGGATTAGGAGCCTCTGGAACTTTAAATCTATCAGGAAATACAGGGGTATCAGGAACTCCAGGAGCATCATCGTCATCTTCAAATGGGGGTGCAGGGGGTGGTTCTGTCTTTGGAGGAGCTGGCAAAGGAGCAACAGGCAATCTTGGTGGAAGTGCGGGTACACAATACGGGGGTGGTGGTGGTGGTGGCGGTGCTGCCGCTTCATCTACTGCTTCAGGTGGGGGTGGTGGTGGGTCTGGAGGGTGTGCTATATCAATAGTTACAGGATTAACACCTGCGGGGACAGTTGCTGTTACGGTAGGGACAGGAGGAGCAGGAGCGGGCGGTGGGAACGCTGGCGGTGCTGGATTTGCTGGTGTTGTAGTCGTAGAATATTAAGGATAAATAATGAAAGCACTAATCTCACCTGAAGAAAACAACCGTATTGCAGAGGTGGCAGTACAAGAATTTGAAGTAGCACAACCTTTATATTGGGTTGATTGTGCTGATGATGTTACAACAGAATGGACTTATGTTGACGGAGTTTTTATTCCACCACAGCCATATATTCCAACAGCCTCAGACAACAAAGCCACAGCTTCAGGATTACTTTCTGCTACTGACTGGACAACGATTGCTGACGTAGCTGACCCTATCAACTCGCCATACCTTACTAACCAAGCAGAGTTCTTAGCTTACAGGAATACAATTCGTGGTATAGCAGTAAACCCAACGGCTGGTAATTTAACTTGGCCAATACAGCCAACTGATACATGGAGTACAGTATGACACAAGCAAGTAATATAGCGATCGGAAGTTCGCAATTCAACGCCTCCGGGGTCTTGCAAGTTGCAGGTGGTGGTACAGGAGTAACAACGTCAACAGGTAGTGGTAACGTAGTATTGGCAACAAGCCCTACATTAGTGACACCTTTATTAGGTACACCAACATCAGGAGTTGCAACTAACTTAACAGGATTGCCGCTTACTACAGGTGTTACAGGTACTTTACCAATTGCTAATGGTGGTACAGGCATAACAGCAGTAGGTGCATCAGGAAACGTATTAACAAGTAATGGGTCTGCTTGGGTTAGTCAATCTAAACCAACTTTTAGTTATTATCAAAGTGTTCAACAAACGATACCTTCATCTTTAACAGCTACTAAGATTACATTTACTTCTAATGATTTTGATACTACTGGCGGTATGTTTGCTTCTAGTAGGTTTACACCAACTATTGCTGGATATTATCAAATTAATGGTGGCGTAACAATTAACACAGCTACTTGGTTACAAGTTTTACTTTATAAAAATGGTACTGCATTTAAAGGGTTTTTAAATAGTTATAACACTACTATAAATGGTGGATTTGGTTCAGCTTTAGTTTACCTTAATGGCTCAACTGATTATGTAGAAATATATTGTTCAGTAGGGGCTTCATCAGTATCAATTTCAAATACTTTAGTAAACACATATTTTCAAGGTTCAATGATAAGGACAGCATAATGCTATATGAAAAAATAATTGCTATTTACCCAACATTAACTATTAATGATTTTTTAACTGATACTGGTACAATAATATTGCAAAATGATTCTGATGGTAATGGGGATTATATTAAAATATGGACAAATAAATTACCACAACCAACCAAAGAACAATTAGCATGAAATATTTATGCTGGCTTATTTGTTATCCAATCTCTGTAATTTTAACTTTAGTTACATGGTTACTTTCACCTATCCTTGCTCTACCTATATTTGTGATTGTGATAGATGATAGAGATTGGCTGATTAAACCTTTAAGATGGTTTCAGACCTTTGATGCGCCTTTAGATGAAGGTCATTATGGTGGCTACTTTACTACGACTAGCCCTTATCTTTATAGAATGTTTTGGTTAGTCAGAAACCCTGCTTATGGCTTTGGTCAATTCCCTATGGGTGTAGAGCCTACTCATGCACCTACTGTATGTGGCTCTATCACTAAGTGGGACACAGGCGTTAGCAACTGGGAATATACAGATTGGGGCAATGCCTTTAACTTTAGGGCGCAATGGTTTTTTACAGCTAAATGGTTTATTCGTATTAATATAGGCTGGAAAGGGCATGGTGGATTTACACGATTAATGCTTGCTACACACATTACGCCAAGAAAGTGGAATAAATAATGTATAATTCAGTTGGCTATCCGAAGGCAACGAGCCAACTCCTGCGGATGAAGCGGTATGACTGACATAATTAACCCTGTAGAATATGGCCGCCTAATAGCCACAGTACCAACTGAAAACTGGATTAAAGTTTAACCACAATAAGGAAATATCATGGCATTTATTAAAGAAGTTGTAGCTGAAATAGAAACGATTGTAGCTAAAGTGGAAACACCTATTATTGTTAAAGCAATAGAAGCACCTCATCCAAACCCAATCATCGCCTTAGCAATCGCTCAAGCCGCTGAACGTCTGGCAAATGAGACAAAATAATGGCCTCATTAGAGCAACTTAAAGAAGAGGTTGATAGTTTAAAAGAAGACCTTTCAGCTATCAAGCAAGACACTTCTGAATTACTAGCTGCTTGGAAAGATGCCAAGGGTGCATTGAAAGCATTAGCATGGATCGGAGCCGCGGCTCGATGGTTTATGGCAATTGTAGGTGCAGGAACCTTTATCTACTTTTTAATTTCTGGTAAAAAATAATGTCTATTTTTTCAGATGTTATTTCCACCGCAGATGGTAAAGTCAGTCATTCTAAACTATGGTGTAATATAGCCTACTTGGCTGGCACCATTAAATTTATTATGATCCCAAACCCAACGGCTGATATCTGGATGGCATATTTAGGTATTGTGGGGAGTGCTGCAGTAGCCTCTAAATATATTTCTATGAAGTATAAGGAAACTCCTGTACAATAGTCGAATGATTATACAAAATGTACTCCCTAAAGAACTTGAAGAAGAAGTTCACAAAGTAATGACAAGCACTGGATTTCCTTGGTACTGGAATGCAGAACAAATAGTTCCTGATACTCCGGACGAAGATATTTTTCAGATGACGCATGTCTTCTATATATTTAAAAAAGTGTTTTCCAAACACTTCTATCTAGTAAATGCTATGATAGGGGTATTTGCTGAAAAGACAGGAATTAAGATAAAACGCATCGTGCGCATTAAGGGTAATCTAATCCCTAACATATCCCACGATCCAAATGCATTAGAAAACTTAATACACCCAGATATTAGCCCTAATGACCCCGGTAACTATATTACTTTTGTGTACTACGTAATGGATTCCGATGGGGACACGATTATCTTAGCAGATGATAAGACAACAATTGTTGATCGTTCACCACCAGTCAGAGGAAATTGCTACTGGTTTGATTCAAAGACGTACCATAGATCTACAGTACCAATTAACCATAAAAGAAGAGTAGTTATTAACTTTATCTTGGAGGTTGAATGATATTAATAACAACAGATGATAATGATTTCGTTGTGCTTAACATTATCACGGGAGCGGTTATTCACAAACAAGCACGAGCACCACAATTATTAGCAAAGAGTTTGGACGGGAAGGGGCGAAGTCCATACCGCCCCTTTGGTATTGAGTTTGATGATAAGTATATCTACGTGGTATCAAATGATAAACTAGCGGCATTTAGCCGGTCTACATGCTATTTCAGCCATATGATAGATATCCCGCTCTATATAAACACCCACCAGATTATTAAAGATTTAGACACTTGGTATACCTGTAACACAGCAGTAGATTGTATTGGGGTATATTTAGCTGGAAAGCATCAACAAGTTAATATCAACTTTTTAAATAGGGTTGAAGCACCCCCTGAACCTGTTCATGCAGACACAATGGATTCTAGACATGTAAATTCATTGTTCAATACGCCAGATAAGATCTATTTTTGTCGACATAATAAGACGATAATTACATCAGACTTTGGGTATATTGATAAGGACACACTAGAAGTAAAAATCATTGCTAGTGGTGGAACTTGCTGTCACGGCATTATAATTTTACATAATCAACTATATACACTCTCTACAGCGACCGGAGAGCTCTTAAAAATAGACCTAGGTACCCTAGGTATTACCCGATACAAAATAGTTGACGCCAATACAACGTTTTTACGTGGTTTAGATATACATGATAATAAGTTAGTAATTGGAGCATCTATTAACTTTAAAAATGTCAAAGCCAAACAGTCTAGTTATGTTTTAATATTTGATTTAAAAACAGGTGGGTATAAAAGATATCCAGTGCCTAATAACAATTGTATTAATGACTTAAAGGTAATGACATAATGCCATTCTTAGCACTGTATTGGAAACAAGCCGCTATCTTAGCCACTCTGGCTCTATCTATTTTATATGCACACCACACAGGGTATGTATCAGGGAAAGAAGCTATTCAGAGTAATTGGGATAAACAAAAAGTAGTAGACGCCATCGCCGTAGAAAAAGCAGCATTAATCACCGCAAAAGTAACCTCTAATGCAAATCAGGAAACTCAAAATGCCAATACTAAATTCAGTCAAATATTTAATGGGACTAGCCCTACTCCTGGAATTGACTGGCTGCGCCTCATTCCAAGCAACCAAAGCAATAGCAGTTCAGTGTCCGACATTCCCGCCCCTACCAAACAGTCTGACAGTCAAACCCCCGACACAGTATCTCGTGCCTCGTTCAACAAATTAGAAAGTGATTGTACTGAGACAACTAAACAATTACTCAACGCACAGGACTGGGCTTTAGAACAAGCCTCGATATATGACCAAAAATGAAAAGGCACTGCTAGACACCATAGCGCACTCTGAGATAGGACCTGCGCTTCTTGCCAAGTCAGACAACGGGTACAATGTAATCGTTGGATCGACGCCAAATAACCCTCATCTTTTTTATAGTTATGCTGATCACCCAAGACAGCTTATACGCCTGAATGACAAGCTGTCATCTACTGCCGCAGGCAGATACCAACTCCTAGCTAGATACTTTGACTCCTATAAGATGTCATTAAACCTTCCTGACTTCTCACCTGATTGCCAAGACAGAATAGCCTTGATGCAGTGCCATGAGAGAGGCGCCCTAGATGATATTAATAAGGGTAACTTTGAGACTGCTATAGCTCGTATTTCTAACATATGGGCATCATTACCGGGTGCTCAATATGGGCAGCATACAAATAAAATGGCGGATCTAAAAGCTGCCTATATTGCTGCTGGTGGGCGTATTTCATAGTAATTATGTATTAGTATTACTAGGAGATCGATCAGCTCCAATTTAAAAACCTCGAGGAGTACTACAATGGAAGAGTTTAAAAAAATGGTAAAAATGAAGTGCGGTGGATCTGTAGCCGAAGCTTCTAAAAAAGCATGTGGTGGTAAAATCATGAAGAAAAAAGAAGGTGGTAAGGTTCATGATGATGAAGCTCAAGATAAAGTGTTAATCAAGAAAATGATTGACAAAGAAGAAAAAGGTGAAAAGCCAGAGTTAAAACTCAAAAAAGGTGGTCGTACAGCTAAGGCTGAAGGCACTGTTAAAAAATTCAAAGCCGGTGGTATGTTAGACGTACCATCAAAAGCGGCTGTTAAGGGTAAAGAAACTCCAGCTAAAGATACAAAACCCGCCGGTGATAAAGACGCTATTAAAAAAGTAAAACCTACAGGTGACAAGAAAGCTGATACTCCAAACAAAGCAGCAGTTAAGCCTAACCGCACTGGTAAAAACGCTGTTGATGATATTCAAGTAGCTAAGGGCAGCAAAGTAAAAAAGTTTGCTGATGGAGGCCCAACAGGAGCTCCATCAATTCCACCAGAAATTGCGGCTCAAATCCAACGTGCTAAAATGGCTCAAGATTCAGCTAGAATGGCGGCGTCACTTAAAGGAATGCCTCAAGGTGGTGGTATGCCTCCTCAAGGAATGCCTCAAGGTGGTGGTGGTATGCCTCCTCAAGGAATGCCTCAAGGTGGCCAACAAATCACTCCACAAATGATCCAAGCATTGATGGCTGCTCGTCAAGGTCAAGCTGGTGGTATGGGTGCTCCAATGGCTAACGCGAACAATCCGGACTAATATCATGCCGTATGTAAGTAAACAACAGCAAAAAGCAATGTACGCGGCTGCAGAGGGTGAGAGTACCCTCGGTATCCCTAAGAAGGTAGGCAAAGAGTTTATCAAAGCTCCTGCTCCAAAGAACCTTCCTAAAAAGGTAAAAGGTAAATAATTTTGGCATATTCTGGAACATATGATAAGACAAAGATATCGGTAGACCAATTGATATCTTACGCTTACCGCGACGCAGGCAAACAGACAGAAGAGATGACTCCGGAGTATGTTAATGCCGGTAAGCAGGCCTTATTCTATGTGCTCCAGAACTCTGTCAATCGTGGTATTAATATTTGGTTACAACAGTTTGTTGTTTTAGGTGCTCAAACCAACCAACAAATTCTATCAATGCCAGTTAGTACTATAGATGTACTTGAGGCTAACTGGATTTACATTGTTAATCCCGCAATTGCAGAATCATACCCAATTGATAATCCTGGAGCCCCTGCACTGTTTGACCAAAGTGGTAATGCTAATCTGAATGAATACGCAACCTCTACGCTTACAGAGAACTACTTTGGCGTGTCATATGCAAATCAAACCCGAATTTTTTATGTGGGATTTAATGCTTATTGCCCTGATACTACTGCTACTTATTCTTTAGATCTACAAGTAAGTAATGACGGAGTTACATGGGATACTTGGCAATCATGTCCTACAGTGACATTGAATGACCAAGAGTGGTCTTATATATCAGTCAATAATACACAACAGTTTTACTACTATAGACTGGTTAATAGAGTTTCTGGAACGGTATTCTCATTACGCGCAATTCAATTTGCACAAAGCCAACAATCAATTCCAATGGCTAGATTGAACCGTACTGATTACTTTAGTTTGCCTAATAAGCAATTCCCAAGTCAACGTACTTTGCAGTATTGGTTTAACCGCCAAATTGACCCACAGATGTACTTATGGCCTGTACCTAATAACAACTATCAAGTATTCCAAATGATACTTGAAATGCAGCCACAAGATGTTGGTGATCTGTCTAATCAGTTATATTTACCTGATCGTGTGGTGCCTTACATACAAGCAGCATTATCACATAAATTATCTATGCAACTCCCCGGTGTTGATATACAAAGAATCATGTACTTAGAAAAACTTGCATTAGATTTAAGAACACAATTTGAAGAAGAAGATAGAGACAAGTCTGGAATATTTCTGTCTCCGAATTTCAGTTACTACACGAGATAGTTAAATGAGCTCCATAATGAATTACGATAGCCTTGTAGCAGATATCATTAACTATACTGAAAGAAACGATGATCAGTTTGTAGCTACAATTCCTACAATAATTGCTTTAACAGAGGCAAGTATTGCTGCTGAGTTAAAGACACTGCTTCAATTAAATGTGGTAGAGACTACCCTAGCAGTGAACCAAACAGTACTAGATAAACCAGTTCGCTGGCGTAAAACCATCTCTATGAAAATCAATGGAGCTCCAATACTGTTAAGGGGTCAAGACTATGTGGCACAGCTTCAATCTGAATCTACTTCTGGAGAACCTATCTATTATGCTGATTATGACTACAGTCACTGGAATTTTGCCCCAGCTCCAGATGCAGTATATCCTGTTGAAATAATCTACTATAGTTTAATTCAACCTTTAGATGCAAGCAATCAAACTAACTTATTCACTGCCACTACCCCACAATTAATGCTATACGGGGCTTTATATCATGCTATGGTATACCTTAAAGCATTAGATAAGATTGGTGTATGGAAAGGCTATTTTGATGACGCTATGGCCGCTGTGAAGAACGAAGATAATTCTCGTAAGATCGATAGAAACACATCCATTCAAGAGCCATAAATATGACAACACCTACATACGTTTCCCCTTTCACTGGAACAGTGGTTCAGCCTACAGATGTATCATATCTTGCGCTTGCACTTACCAATAATACCCCTTTATACTGGCCTGCAGTTGTTAATGAAACACAAGTAGCTGTAGCTCGAATTATTGATTGTACCCCAAACACAACCTTATTATCAATATTCTTACCTGACGCTACACAAGGAACCGTAGGGTCAGATATTTTAATTCGTAATTTGGGTTCAGTACCATTTACAGTTAATTCCTATTTACAAGACAATGCAGTTTCAATTCCAGCGGGGACTTCTAAATACTTTTATTTGGCTGATAATTCTACCCCAGATGGTGTTTGGAATAATGTAACCTTTGGTACTGGCACTTCTTCTGCAGATGCAGCAAGTTTAGCTGGGTACGGGTTATCAACTACTCTTTCTGGTAAGCTTGCAACATCAAGTAATATTATTCAAGTATCAGCCTCTCCTACAATTGCAGAATCAAGTCGAGCGTCTACCTATGTATGGAATTCTGGTGCAGGAAGTTTTACCCTACCTAGCTATTCATCAATTTTATCTGGCTGGTATATTGGTTTTAGAAATAATGGTACAGGTTCACTCACGATATCTCCCCAAAGCCCATCTACAATCAATGGTTCTCCATCTATTATTACTAATCCTGGGGATTCTGGGATTATTATTTATGACATTTCATCTGGCAACTTTTTCACAGTTGGCTGGGCTGTTCCCAATAGTATTACTTTTTCAGCAGCTACATATGATGTAGACAGCATTTCTGGATCAGCACTTAACTTAGTGGCTAATGCGCCAATCATTGAAACCTACGTAGCGCTATCAGGCACCAGAACAACTAACCTAATTGTTACTCTCCCAGCAATTACACAGCTCTATGTATTAGTAAATAATACTACATCAGGGCTATATAACATTGTTATTAATGTATCTGGAAGTTTAACAGCTCCATTGGTATTACATGCAGGAGATGTGGTAGTTGCAGGTACAGACGGGGGTACAATATTCCCAATCTCACAAGCATCAGTTTCTAACTTTGTTGCGGGAGATGGATCAGCTAGTGCCCCATCATTTACCTTTTCTAGTGACACAACTACAGGAATGTATTTAGCCAGTTCCCATGTTTTAGGATTGACAGTCAATAGTGTAGAAATGCTAAATCTGGATAACACCAATGTTCTTAACCCCCAAATATCCACTGTAGCAACATTCAACGCGGGACTAATTCCGGGCGGTGTATTTTAAATGGCTCAACAGCCTCCAGTACAGGCCCAGCCAGCTAATCAACTTCCTGCACAATATTCTCAAATATATACCCTAGGAGTTACTGCGGGTATAAAACGAGATGGTACACAATTTGAGTCTTCAGATTTTACTGACGGTGTTTGGTGTAGGTTTCAACGTGGTGTTCCAAAGAAAATAGGAGGGTATACTCAGCTATTTTCATCATTCCGGGGACCTGCTAGAGGCATGGTTTTAAATGGGTATAACGGAGTAAACTATATATTTGCAGGAAACCAATTAGGCTTAGATGTGTTCTTAACAGGACAAACTCTAGCCCTAGGTGCAGGTCCATACTCTGCTCAATTTCTTGTTGGGTACTCTCAGTTTGCTGTATCGGCAAACACAACAACATCATTCACCATTACAAGTACAACTAACTATACCGGACTATATAGCACTGGAACTAAAGTAGTATTTGCCCAATCTGCGACACCTACGTTCTATACTGTTACTACATCTACGTTCTCTGGAACGGCTACAGTGGTTAATTTTGGCCCTAGCTATACAGGAACTATTACTAATGTTTGGCTGGCTAATGACTACTTTGCCCCAAACCCAGATTTATTATGGCAGTTTGACTTTCAATATTCTCCATTAGGGGGTGCACTTAATTTAGTCATGCATCCGGGATTAAACCTATCTAATATTGATAACGGCGTTAATACACAGGTATACTTAGGCTCCACAGTACCTAACTCTAGTAACCAGTGGGTTTTCACTGGGTTAGCTGATACTGCAGGTACCAGTCCAACACATCAACCTATCTCAGTTGATGGAGGGGTTTGCACTATTCACCCGTTCCTATTTGTATATGGATCAAATGGCTATATTGCCAATAACAATGTAAGCTCTGTATACGGCAGTCAAACATTAAACGATTGGAATGGACCGCTTGCCAATCAGGTCAATGTAGCCTCTGGTAAAGTTGTATTTGGAGTGCCAGTTCGTGGGGGTACAAGCTCTCCCTCGGGATTATTCTGGGCTACAGATAGCTTAATCCGAGTATCATTCGTTAATACCGGATCTACTTACTGGCAGTATGATATTGTATCTAGCCAAACATCTATTATGTCATCTAGGTCTGTTGTTGAAATGGACGGACTATACTATTGGATGGGAGTAGATAGGTTCTATGTTTACAATGGTATGGTTCAAGTTCTTCCAAATGATAAGAATGTAAACTGGCTATTTAATAATTTGAACTACCAACAAAGACAATACGTTTGGGCTACTAAGGTACCTAGGTACAATGAAATTTGGTTCTTCTACCCTAGAGGAACTGAAACAGAATGTACCGATGCTATTATTTATAATGTTAAGGATAAAATTTGGTATGATGCAGGCCAAGCTGAAGGAGCTCGTAGATCAAGCGGGTTCACTACTGAAATATTCCCTACACCTATATGGGCCGGTTGGGATTATAATACAACCTACAGTATTGAATATGATGTAGTTGCAACACCATCTGGAATGACAGCCCCAACCATATTCCAAATATATGCGCCGGGTAACTTAACACCAACATTTTCTCCGGGGACATTCTTAACATTTACTCAAGTTCCTTTTGATCCAATGTATCAGATAGCTACAAGTATCTATAACGTGGTTCATAACGTAACGTTAATCACTGTCCTAACAACATTCCCTGCTACCCCACCACCAGATACTGCGTTCTACTCTATTAGTGGAGGGTATGGTATTTGGCAACATGAGGTTGGGTTAAACAAAGTTACATTAAATGCTGAAACAGCAATCGATTCTAGTTTCACTACTTGTGATATTAGTTGGGTTGGTGGTACTCCATCGGGGGATGCTACTCCAGCGGTTAATAGGCGATTACATTTACGCCGTGTAGAGCCAGACTTTGTACTGGGTGGCACTATGTCTATGAGTATTCTAGGCCGTAAATTTGCACAAAGCCCAACCGAAGTATCAGGACCATATTACTTTGATGCTAACACAGAAAAGATCGACTTGCGTCTTGAATACCGCCAATTAAGCTTACAGTTCGTATCTAATGATATCAATGGAAATTATGAGATGGGTCGTGTCCTAGTTACTGCTGAATATGGGGATGAAAGACCTTAGCTAAGTATATGATTTTAAACGATATTTTTTATGTATACATACATGGCTAGTATACCAAAATTCTTTCCTTATGTGCCTCACTATTCTAGTTGGGAAGACTTTAATGGTAATTTGATAATGTCTTATGGGGCTGAACCAATCGCATACACTACAGCAGAGAATTGGAAAGAGACAGCTAATAGCTTAACTCAAACTCCTGCTTTTTCTGGATATCCAGTTCCGGACCCTAGTTTGTTTCCAAATTGGCAAGAATGGGCTAATGAATTTAGTTTAATAGTCAATGGTGTTGTGCGGTAAAAGGGCGTATAATATACGATTTATGTATTAGTATACTTAGATGATAACCTATCAGCAAGAAACATTAGACACATTTTTACCTGATTCAAAACCGTTATTTGATATATTTTATGATGAAATAGCTCAAAATAAAGATGATATTCCAGCGGGATTTAATACAGAATTTTATAAGCATTTAGAAAGTCGAAATAGATTTAAAATATATACTATTCGAGATGATGGTAAATTAATAGGATTTAGTTTTTGGATATTGTTTTACCATCCTCATTTTAAAACAAGTCTTACCGCAACATCTGATTTGATTTTTGTATTACAAGAATATAGAAAAGGGCTATTTGGATATAAATTCCTAAAGCATTCCCTTAATGAAATTAAAAAACATAACCCCCAAAGAATATTAGTTGGTGTAAAACCTAATAATGACTTTGGTAAAATATTAGAGAGATTAGGAGCTGGACATTTTGAAACTGTGTACTCATTTAAACTGGAATAAAAATGTCTGATTACGTAACCAGCTTCGTTCCCGGCGGTGACTATCTAAATGTTACCCATTATATCCCCGGCGGTGATTATTTAACTGCCAGTCATTATCTTGGTGACAGTGATCCTGGAACACCATCAACCCCATCGATACCATCATCCCCAAATGCTCCTATTGATACAACAGGAAGTCCTTGGGGCAACGCCCAAACACCTACTGGAGTAACTCCAGATCCAAATTTACCTTCTCCAGTTGACTTAACATCTTCTACTGGAACCCTTCCTAGTATTCCGGGTTCTTCTGGAATTCCTAATATTCCGGGTATATCTAACATCCTACCCGGAGAGACAGGTGGAATGCCTAATTCTACAGGAACTGGACTAGGAACCCTTGGAAATACCATTGCCAATACGGTTATTGGTACAGGTACAAAAGCCGCCATTGGGGCTGGCTTAGGGGCATTGGGTATTGGAAGTACTACAGGTACTACAGGAACTACAGGAACTACAGGTACTACAGGAACTACAGGTACTACAGGAACTACAGGAACTACAGGCACCGGAGCGACCAATCTAAATGGTCCTGCAGGGACATCCAATAACTCTGGCTTTACTAATTTCACTCCGGGACTAACTCAAGGGTCTACAGGTCAAGTTAATTTAGGTGGAACTTTTAGTGCTCCACAACTATATAATGCCGATGTAGCCGCTCAACATTATGCTACTGGGGGTGAAGTATCCCCGTTTGAATTTTCTGGATTTTCCCCAAAAATTAATAAGGGATCATCTTCAGCCTCACTACATGGAGTATCCCCAGACTTCCATTCTATGGCCGATATAGCCCCGCATTTTGCAGAAGGGGGTCACATACCAGAGTTTTATTCTGAGGGGGGTGCCAAGCATAGTAACACATATGTTACTGGTGAAGGTGATGGAACAAGCGACAGTGTTCCGGCCATGTTGGCCACAGGTGAATTTGTTTTGCCTGCGGATATCGTTTCTTCATTAGGTAATGGAAATAACGACAGCGGATCTAAAGTGCTTGATAGCTTTTTAAAAGTTATCAGAGAGCATAAACAGGATCACGATCCAAAAGATTTGCCTCCGGACAGTAAAGGCCCATTAGGATATTTATCAATTGCAGTTAAAAAGGTAGGAAAATAATGGCTTCAGCCCTAGACTCATTAACCCAAGGAACTGCGTCTCAGTCAACCACGATGCCATCGTGGTATGACCAAGCTCAACAGAATGTTGTAAACCAAGCCACCACGGGTGCAGCATCAATGCCCAGTTTACAAAATACAGTCGCTGGAACCGCAATAAACAATTTAAGTAATCCTGCAACTAATCCATTTACTCAAGCTCAAGGGACTCTGGGTACTATTGGTGCCGGGGCTACTAACCCTTGGACTACTGACGCAACTACAGGGGTAGTCTCACCAAATACTGATACAGCAATGGGCGGACTATTTGCGGCACAAGACCAACAATTAAAAGGTCTTCTACCTAGCTATGTTGCCCCTGCAGATGCTGGCGCAATTGCAAATGGACAGTTTGGTAGTTTAAGAGACGTTTCTGCTGCTGATACTGCCGTTACAAATGCTCAAAATGCACTAACGTCACAACAAATGCAAGCCGCTTTAACTAACCAACAAACCGGTGTTAATGCCGCAACAGGTCTTGGTAACGTGGGTACTCAAGGAACATCAGCAATGACTACCCTAGGTCAGGCACAACAAGCAGCCCCGCTAACGGCAACGGCCGACTTAGCCAACATCCTTGGTACTATCAAGGCTCCGACAACTGTTACAAATACTCAAACCCCATCTATGTTACAAAACGTGGCTGGTCTCACTGCTTTGGGGACTGGAGCTAATAGCTTATTAAGCTCTTTGGGAGTTAATACAGGATCAAGTTTAGGAAACACAATTAGTAATTGGATTAATGGAACTTCTGGAACTACCGGTGTGGACACCACAGGGATGATTAATAATCAAAATCCAATAAACACCGCCGCTGGAACTACTACTCCAGCGGATACAGGGCTAATTGGAGGGCTTCCAGTGGGCCCTAATATTTCAGGCGCTATAAACGGTACCGGTATTAATCCTAATACTGTGGACGCATTTACCGGAGGGTCTTCTCCTATAGACACGGGAAGTACTTCTAGCACCCTTCCGAACTATAATGGGTCAATGATAGATACGACAGGAAGTCCTAATTGGCTTTCTTAAATCCCATAATTATAGGAAATTATTAAATGGCCGGACTAGATTCAATACTACCAGACGAAACTCCAGACGAAACACCTACCCCAGCTTCTGGGTTGGGTGGATACACAACTATTGCTGGACCTAAAGGAGCTAAGACAGTATTAGACCCAACGAATTCAGAAGCAGTACTTAAAAAGATGCAAGATTACTTAGATGAACGGAATAGTCCCGTAGCTAAGTTTCAAAGCAGTCTACAGGACGCTATGGCTGCTTGGGCTCCGTATACTCAGGCCAATGCTGCAATGAGTCAACGCACTACAGACAAACGGGCAGAGGCTAAAGATGTGCAAGATATGCAAATGCAAATTGCAAACTTTAGAGCACAGCAAGCACAACAAGCAGCTAGTCGTCAAAACTTTGGTGATGTGCTTGCTAAATATAATCAAGGTGTTCAAGGAGCTCAAACTCCTCAAAGTGATCAAGGTACACAAGGTGTACAAGGTACACAAGGTACACAAGGTACACAAGGTACACAAGGTACACAACTTCCAATAGACCCGGCAGTAATGGCTAACATTATGAGTTTGGCTCAAACAAATCCGGAAGCCGCTCAAGCAGAATATACTAAAGCATTAGCAGCTCGTTCATTACAAGCTGGAAAAACAAAGGGTGACTTAACACTAGCTCAATACAATTATGAGCATAACCCGGCTATGATGGAACAAAGACAGTGGGCTATTCCAGGTCAACCGGGCAAATACTTCTTTGGTAGTATTGTGGATTTTCAAAAAGCATATCCAAACAACCAGCCTGCTCCTACCGCTGGTGCTCCTACCGCTGGTGCTCCTACCGCTGGTACTCCTACCGCTGGTGCTCCTACCGCTGGTACTCCTACCGCTGGTGCTCCTACCGCTGGTGCTGAAACTCCCCCGAGTTTTGACGTACACAAATCTTATGGAACCCCTGCTAAATTATTAGATAACTTATCTGGTGCTGAGAGTTCACAGGATCCATATGCTATTAATCCAGTCTCTAAAGCATTAGGACGGTATCAATTTACACCAGAAACTGCTGCCATGCTTCATAAACAGGGTGTTAAGTTTAATCCATTTGATGCAGATGAATCTCGTGCTGCCGCTGATTACTATATTCAACAATTAGTTAAACAAAATGGCGGCGACTATACAAAAGCTATGATGCAATATGGTGGTTTCAAAAAAGCTGATCCTACTAAATATTTATCACAAGTAATGAATGGTGTTGACTTAGGTAATGCTCCTACTGCTGCTCCGACTGCTGTTGCTCCTACTGCTGCTCCGACTGCTGCTGCTCCTACTGCTGCTACAATGAGCAAAACTCAAGCCCCTATTACTCCTGTACAAGCTATTGTACAACCCACTGGACAAGCTCCCGTAGCCGTTCAACATATTCCACACGCTTGGGGTGAATCAACTGAAGCTTCTAAAACCATTGATCAAAAGAATGCTGATTTAGATGCCGCTGCTTTAGGTGCCACACAAAAAGTTGGTCAAGCAAAAGCTACTTCTACAGCTACAGCTTTAGGAACTGATTCAGCTAAACGAGAGTCTACATTAAGAGCACAAAAAGACTCAACATTAGCCACAATGCGTGATGCTGATCTAGTTAGTAACCTTGCTATAAATTCACCCCATTTATTTGCTCCAACGCAGCAAGGTGATATCACATCAATAACACGTTCCATATTTGGTGATAAGTTGCCAATCGTTGGGGGCAATCCAGAAAATATTGTTCAGCAAGTTAAATACGCACCTGAAGAAATTGCTAATCGTAAAATGGCGGATGATGCGTCTGCACGATTACAGATTGATTTTGCTAAACAAGCTTTTGCAGGAACTCGTATGGAACAATCATTCTTGCGATTAGCTCAACAAGCTAAGGGTGTAGGGACAAATTCTTCGGCTTCATCAAACGTATTAGCCGCGACTTTAATGAAAGCTGCAGCTCAATTAGTGCAAGCAAAAAATGAAATGCTGGATCAATATCATACCAAATACGGTCTTGATGCTCCTTTTGAAGTCTTAGAATCATCCCCAGCTTATAAGCAACTAGAAATTAAAACTAATAACAATTTAGCAAAACAATTTCCTTCACATTTTAAACCAATTTCATCATTCGACGCATATAAAAAGGGGCAAATTTAATGGCTGATGGAACTACTGAAAACCCTTCTATAACGGCTGAAGATCCCTCTATAATAGCTCAAGCTCGTCAATTAGGCTCAGCACACGGTATTGATGTAGATAAAGCAGTTACTGAGGGCGCCGGATCTTATGGTGATTTTGTAAATGAATACAAAACTCAAAGGGCTCCCGGAGATATTGAAGATTACGCTGGAGGTTCTTTAGAACATCTTACTTCTCCGGAACAACAACTTAATGCAAAAAAATTAGGTGAAGAAGCAGGTGGTGCAGCTTTAGCAGCTCAATTTTTACCAAAAAAATTAAACCCTATTGAATCTTTTTCAGATTCATTAGCATCTAAATTAAAACCTACAATTGCTGAAACTCCTAATACCGTTCAAGCTTCTGAATTATTTAATGTGCCAAAGAATTTTCAAACAGATCCTGCATATAAAAGAGGGTTCCCTTCCCCATTAGATAGTGTTGCAAAACCTATCGCCACTCCCGAGCCCGTAGTACCGAGGGATACTTATTATTCTGAACATGGGTTATCAGAGCCCGCTGTTAAAAATGTTATCGTAAATGAAGATATTTCTGCGGGAAATGCTGCAGCAAGAAAAGCTGGTACTATGGGAGTTGAAGAGTTACCTATAACAAGCCATAGTATTCAAGGTAACAGCCGAATTCTTACTCCGAATGCAACTCCAGAGGAGTTAGCCCAAGCTAGAATACTTGCTCAATCTAAAGCAGCCCAAGCAGCAGAAGAAACAGCTAAAGCAGAACAATCTGCAAGAGAAGCGGCTATTGCAGAAGCTCAACGGAAGGCTGCAGCTACACAACAGCAAATAGCAGATGCAGCCGCAGCTCGTAATGAGGCTGCTAGAACTTATAGAATAAATCAAGGTGCTGCAAATGCCTTATCTTCTGAAAGAGAAGCTCAGGTGGCTAGAGCTGGTATGTCAAATTTAGATAAAGCAAAAGCTATGTATCAAGCTATCGGTGAAAGTCCTGTGGGTTCAGCAGTGGGTAAGACACTTTCAGTAGTTAATAAAATACCCTTTGCTAATAAAATATTACCTGCTGCATCAATAGGGGATATGGTATACCAAGGAGCACAGGCAAAAAACTATTATGATCAAAATAGGCCTTTACAAGCTTTTATTAGTGGAGTTGGTGCTCTTGGTGCTGGTGCTTCTGCTATTCCATCATTACCATCCAAAATCATTGGTGGGGGATTAGCTACAGCAGCCCCTATACTTAATAGTCAAATTGATAAAGCTTATGTAAATCCTGAGCAATATATGAAAGATGCACTCAATATGGCTTATGGCCAATCAAACTTTAACCCTGCAGTAAAAAAAAAGTTCGCTGAGGGCGGTGAGGTAGGGACCAATCCAAGTGAGGGTGGTATTAACTATCGTGACTACCCAAACCCATATCAAAATCCTAATATCAATGGTGGTGGATTAAGAGCCTATTTAAAATCAGACGGCACTTATGGTGGCGAGATGATACCAAAGTCTACTGGCTTATTGGATGAGCTTCATGGCACTGGTCCTAACGCCGGTAAGTCAATGACAGAATATTCTATTGGAGATGAGACAGGAGACTACCCATCTCTAGTACCAACGTTAAATTCAGAAGATATTAAAAATGTCCTAAATGGAAACATTACTCCAGAAGTAGCCAAAAAGGCAAGAGCTTGGAGCGATAGTAGAAAAGCTCAAGGTATGTCACCATTTTATAATCCTCCCGGATTTGCTGAGGGCGGTGAGGTAGATTCTACTTTACCTCCAGTTAGCGTAACTGCTCCCAAACCATCTCCAGAAGAGATGCGTCAATATAAAGCTTCAGTTGACGATTTATTTGGCAAAAAATATTCTACCCCTATTAAACCTGAAATAGTAGATTATACTAAAATTCCTAATGCTCCAGAACATTCTTTGCTAGAAAAAGGCTTATCTAAGATACCTTATTTTAATGAAATATCTCAAGGAATAAATGATTTAAGAAGTCCAGAATTTAAAGAACATGCTGAATTTTATAATGGGGATATGCCCTATTTAATGAAGGAACACGCGGATATTTTAGGTAATCTAAGAGCATCAGGTACTCCTTTGGACGCGGCCTCTGAGTTTACCGGGGCTGCTGATTATGGTCAAAGAAACCCGAACTATAATCAAGACTTAATTAATGCAAAAGTTTATCAGTATACAAATCACCTTGGTAAAAATAGAGATGATAATATTACTCAAGATGCTGCAGGACTTGCCCTTGGAACTTGTAACCCTCTTTTAACAAAACAACAGTTAGTAGACCAAGGTATTAAGTATGCTAACCAAAACGATTTTGGAGCAAATCCTGCGTACAAAGAGTAGTTACTTGCGATAGCGAGTTCCTACCCAGCCCTCTGCGGCTAGTGGAAAGGTTGGAGCCCACATTGGGGGATTGATCATAACATCAATTATTTCATCCAGTTCAGTGCTTTCATCTGCAATGACTAAAACCTCATCGTGGACGCTCATACAGATATCATAGCCCGCGTCATCTAAGTTCAGCATAGCATTAGCTAGGAAATCTCTAGCTGTGCCCTGCACTACACTCTGAAAAATAGAACTACCAATAAGCGCATTACGGCACCAAGTCCGAGTGAATGTATTTTGGCTATGTACCGTAACTGCGTTCTTCTCTTCACCCCAAGGTGTTTTAACTATCTCTATGGCTGGGCGTTGCCAACATATCGTCCTCCCACTCAATAGTTTTACCCATAAAGCTCCCTTCTCTACCTTCATCACAATGTTATCATTTGGCTTAAATGGATACCCTGGATTTTCTACAGCCTGAATAGCTGCTTCTTCACATGCGTACCATAAACTTCTAACTTTACCATATGAGCCTCGATACTTGGCAACTGAAAGAGTAGCCTGCTCTAGGTCCATGTTCACACCCATTCCCTTAGCATACGCTACCAAGCCCTTAGCTCCTTGCCCAAACATACATCCAAGAACTGCCGATTTAGCCATCTGTCTTTGGTCCTTGGTAACTTCTTCGTATGGCACATTGTAAATAGAAGTTGACGCAAACATCTTGTACTCATCTAATCCCTTGCGAAACATTTCCACCTTGTCATTCTGATTGGCTATGTATGCCGCGACCCTATTCTCAATTGAGCTATAGTCTGCATCAATAAACATTTTTCCATTAGGCGCCTTAATTACACTTCGCACTAATGAAGACAGTTCCTGCATGGTACCAACACCTTGATTAAAGACTGGCTCTATCGCGGCGCTAATTGCTTCATCACTGATTGTAGGTCTAGCAATATTCTGTAAGTTTAATCCACCCCTAGATGCCCATCGACCTGTACTGGCTCCATGGTAGATTAGTGTGTTTCTAATTCTACCATTGTGCTGTATGTCTAAAATCTTGGCGTACTTTGCCACAGAAGTTTGACTACCTTCTTGACGAAGTTCAAGAGCTTTTCTGACAGACTTCGGAATTAATGGATCGAGTAATTTTAATGTTACTGTCTCGGCTGTTAAGTTTTCTAAATTTGCACCCTTAGAATTTAACCAGTTTAATAATTTAAATCTTTCAGATGGTTTGCATCCAGTAAAAGCCAAAAGTTCATCATCGAGGGCAGTTTGTGCATTTTTTACAGCTTTCACCGCATTTTCGACTTCTGTAATCGACACAGGAACGCCGATCACATTGATCCTGTTAGTAAGGGTCCAGATCTTCTGCTCGTGAAGCGAGAGGGGCCTTAAAATAGCTCCTATGGACATTTCGGTTAAAACATCCTGTTTACAGTAGTCAAAAAGCTGTTTTATCAGTTCTGGGTCCTTATTAAAGACGCCATTGTGTGGTTTGCATAATTTTTGAATTAATTTCTTACCGATGGGATCTTTTTTATGTTTTGCATCCATAAAAATAGCGGCATCTTCCAATCCTTGTGGAATATTATTTGCGGCGGCAACTCCCATAGTGTCAATACACTGATCTAACTTTAATGGAGGCCATCCGTATTTAGGAACACAGACAGTATTCCAAATAGCATACTCAAATAGGACATTCCACCCTTGAACTTTTCCGCCGGATTTTACGTGTGCTAATAGGTGCCCAACTACAGGACTATTAGGTTCAGATACATTTACTTGATCAATGGAGGATGCAAAGGCGATGCAGATTACTTCTGTTGATGAGTCGTTGGCATAAACATCTAGGCCACGATCTTTTAGGTCAATATGAGACCTAGATTCAAAATCAATACTATAAATCATAATGCCTCCTAGGCTTCGGACTTATCCGATTAAAAAGTGGAGCGGGATATCAGAATTGAACTGATGACAGAAGTTTGGAAAACTCCGGTTTTACCATTAAACTAATCCCGCATAGTTGGACTACTCGCTGCGTCTAGAG
>Ga0214192_1000548_pt1 | contig 22953 bp, 15 predicted proteins | sample TroBogEpilimnion_44_FD_153030 | JGI IMG/M metagenome (GOLD analysis project Ga0214192, IMG submission 153030) | Freshwater microbial communities from Trout Bog Lake, WI - 29JUL2008 epilimnion | ecosystem: Environmental > Aquatic > Freshwater > Lake > Epilimnion/Euphotic zone | place: Trout Bog... | reverse complement strand
GAAATGTTCCGTGAGGGACAGGCGGTAGTTAAGGATGTAGTAAAGACAGCCAACGAAGTTAAAGCAATTGGCAAAGAGGTTAAAGGGATTTTCGGTTGGATTGCAAGTCTTTTCCAGGCTCCCAAAATTGACGAAAAACCAGTTGCTGAAGTAAAGAAAAAGAAAAAACAAGCAAAAGAGTTTAATGCTTCTGCTATTTATGCAGAGATTGGTAAACAGATCACGGCGTTCTTTAAGGCGTACAACACGTTAAAAGAACACATTGAAGAAGAAGAAGAAAAGTCCAGAACAGTTTATGATCCAACGGGAGATCAGACTGAAAAAGCAGTTCAAAGGGTTCTGGCTCTATCTCAAATGGAAGAGATGCAGGTAGAACTAAGGGAGTACATGATCTACCATACTCCTCCAGAGTTGAAAGATTTGTATACTCGTGTGAACAAGATGATTGGGACAATTGCCAACGAACAGGCAATGGCTAAGCAAGCACAGTTCAGACGAAGGAGAGAGATCGAGGCAGAGAAGAGAGAAGCGGCAGATCGGCTTTGGTTTAGGACGGCATCAACAATAGCAGTAGCAATAGTAGCAATATACTTTATGGGTCTGATGTGGGCAATAAATCAAATGACTGGGGCTATGTAATAACAATTATCATATTGGCATTACTGTTTGTTCTCATTCTGCCCGTGCTTGGACTTTTGTACATGGATATACGCCAGGAGCGGATACTTATACAGGCAGATGTGAAAAGGATTGAAAAGCTTAAGAAAGAGCTTGAAAAACAAAGAGATAAAGAATGAGAATATGCGCTTTATTGATTTTATTATTAGCGGGGTGTCAAGACCTTTGACTTGTATAGTTATAAATGGTAAAATGATGTTTTTTAAAGGATCATCAAATGCCAGAAATTACAAGAGATCGTTTGTGTGAATTGCTTGAGATTGATGTTGAGAGAGGTGTTTTTATTTGGAAACACACAATGGGTGGCAAAGCAAAAAAAGGGCAAGAAGCTGGGGCAGTTGGCAAAAATGGATACTTAACAATTAGGATTGACCAAGTGGATTATTTGGCGCATAGATTGATGTGGCTTTATGTTTATGGAGCGTTTCCAATTCTTGGAATTGACCATATTGATAGGAATAAAATTAACAACAAACCTATAAATTTGCGTCTTGCGACACCAAAACAAAATGGTGAAAATAAACTTTTGAATAGCAATAATTCTTCTGGTCATAGAGGGGTATTTTTTAGGAAATATTTGAAATCAAAGCCTTATGCAGTGAGCATAATGAGCAACAGAAAAACTATTCATGTGGGATATTTTGCAACTATTGAAGAAGCAATTGATGCTAGAAAAAAAGCTGAGGATAAATATTTTACTCATCATAAAATATGAAAAAATTAATATTTGTTATTTTGCTTGTTAATTTATTGTCTGGATGCAATGACAATCAGTATCGCTATTACTGCCAAGACCCAGACCATTTCGGCGCTGCTCAGTGCCAGCATCCCCGTTGTGAATTCACCCAAGACTGTCCCGAATACCTTGTAGCCCCAATACTGGAGAAGAAAATTGAAGGAACTACTACTGCTCCTGCTAACCCCCAACAGCAGCCCACGACTAACTGCCGATGAGATAGAAGCCCGTGTCAGGGCTTTTGTTATTGTGATGGTAACTCTTATACTATTCTTTATAGTAGTTACTCTAATCTACAGCGTGATGTTTGTAAGCCAACCTATTAAGGCTATGGCTCCTATAGACCAGGCTTTTACCAAGATGCTCAATGATATCGTCCTATTGATCGTAGGCGGTATCGGTGGTGTTATGACCAAGGGTTTGACCAATGAGGCAACGGCTATGATGAATAACGTCAAGGCTGGTAAGGATGCTTATGTAGCTCCGCCTGTCAAGGAAATATCATTTGTATCTGGATCTGGATGGACTCCACCGCCTCCGCCTAAAACCCCACCCGTCTTGGATGAGGAAGAGCGTGAGCGTATAGCAAACTTAAAAGCTGACTTGAGGTGATATGTTTGGACTACCTAACCCTTATCTTATTTTGGCTTTGCTTTGTGCACTTGGTGGTGTGTATGGTTATGCTCATCATCAAGGATATGAACAAAGAGTTGAGGAAGACAGAGTGGAAATCGAACGACTCAACACAGAAGCCAGAGCAAAAGAAGTAGAGTTAAGCAAGAAAATTGATGTAGCAAATTCAGCCTTAAGGAAAGCCAAAGATGAAGTACAGTCTAAACAAGTTAGTCTTAATGCTCGTGCTGATTCTGGCGAGTTGCGCCTCCCGTCCAGTTGTGCCGTACAAGCCAATCCAAATGCCGCCCCTGGCTCCAGAGATTCAGCCCCAGAGTCCGACACTGAGCGACAGACTGTTAAAGATCTTATCGCCATTGCAGCAGACGGGGACTCAGCCATCATCCAGCTCAACTCCTGTATCCAACAGTACAACAGCGTCAGGGAAATAATTAACAAGGGTGTTAAATGAACGTAACGGCACAACAATTAAGCTTACTAAAGATTGGGTCTGAATGGGTAGAACCTATCAATACTACCCTTGCAGCTTTTGGCATTAACTCCAAAGAAGAAGTTTCTGCCTTTATAGCCCAGTGCTCACATGAATCAGGTAACTTTAGACTCCTGGAGGAAAATCTAAACTACAAGGCTGAGACATTGATGAAGCTATGGCCAACCCGTTTCAATGCCTCAAATGTGAACGACTACGCACATAATCCACAAAAAATTGCTAATAAAGTCTATTCAGGGCGTATGGGCAACCGTGATGAGGCAAGCGGAGATGGTTATCGTTTCCGTGGCAGAGGGGTTATCCAACTCACAGGGCATGACAATTATTGGCATTGTGGACAAGCTATTAATATGGACTTTGTAGCTCAGCCTGATCTGGTGGCTACGCCTATGTACGCCGCCATGTCTGGTGGATGGTTTTGGAAGACGCATGGATGCAATGTTTTAGCAGATCAAAAAGACTGGGTAGCGTTGACCAAGAAGATTAATGGTGGGACAATAGGACTAGAGGATCGCATTGCTTTAACCAATCATGCGGCATCAGTCTTTGCTTAAGAGGAATAGCCGTGAGTTTAAAAGATATTGTTGTCCGCCCTGGGGTTAACAGGGAAAATACCAGATACGCTACTCAGCTATTGGGGGTTAATAATGCGGCTGGCTATGTGACGGGTTGGTACGAATCTAACCTAGTTCGTTTCCGCCAGGGTATGCCTGAGAGTATAGGCGGATGGTTTCCAGTTGCCATTTCTTCATTCTTAGGCGTATGCCGTTCCCTTTGGTCTTGGGTTACTTTGACCTACCTAACTTATATTGGCGTAGGAACAAACCTTAAATTCTATATTCAGCTCGGGGGTGCTTACTACGATATCACGCCAATCAGGGCTATAGTTACTCTTGGATCTAATCCTTTTGCTACAACAAACGGCTCACAGGTGGTAACGGTTACAGATACCACGGGTGGTTATCTTAATAACGACTTTGTATCTTTTAGCGGTGCTACGACTGTAAACGGTATTACGCTGAGCGGTTCATATCAGATTACTGTTGTGGGACTTTCTCCTACGACTTATACCGTGACGGCGGCAACGACTGCCAACGCAACGGGATCAGGCGGTGGATCAGCAGTAGTAGCGACATATCAAATCAATACAGGCCCAGCGCTTACACAAGTTCAGACTGGATGGGGCGCAGGAGCTTGGGGTGGTGGAACATGGGGAAATGGCGCTACTCAAGCTATCCCACTTCGCCTATGGTCACAAGACAATAACGGACAAGACTTGATATTCAATCCTATTGGCGGCCCAATATATTACTGGTACGGTAGCAATAGTTTGACTACACCCGCCATATCTTTGGCTACTATACCTATCACAACTCAGACGGCAAGCATTACTGCGACATCTACTGCGGTTACTTTATCTGCTGCGAACTCAAGCATTTACCAAGGATCTATAGTTACAGGTACGGGTATACCCTTTGGTACAACTGTAGCGACAGTAAGCGGGACAAGTCTTACTTTATCTCAGGCTGCGACTGCAACCAACGGTGCGGCTACTTTATCCTTTGGCGGAACAGATTTGCCGATTAATGCAAACTGGATTATTGTTTCTGATTCAAGTAGATTTATTCTTGTATTTGGAACAAACGATACAGCAAGCTCTACATTTAACCCTATGCTTGTGCGTTGGTCGGATCAGGAGAGCGTAACAACCTGGACTCCTAGCCCTACCAATCAGGCTGGTTCTATTCCTTTGTCTCATGGTACAAAGATTATTACTGCTTTGCAGATGAACCAACAGATCTTAGTTTTTACTGATTCATCCTTATATGCTGGTCAATATGTAGGTACACCTGCTGTATGGACATTTACCTTGGTTGGTGAAACCCAATCTATTGCCAGCCCTAACGCAGCGGCTTATGCAAACGGTGCAGCTTACTGGATGGGATTTGGTAAGTTCTATAAGTACGATGGTGCTTTGACTACGTTGAGATGCGACCTCAAGAAGTTTGTATTTGATAATATCAACACGGCTCAATACCAACAGGTCTGTGCGGGAACAAACGAACAGTTCAACGAAGTGTGGTGGTTCTATACATCTAACTCTTCTTCTAACGGATACAACGATACCTATGTCATATACAACTATGAATTAGATATTTGGTACTATGGATATTTATGCCGTACTGCTTGGCTACAAAATGGCTTATATAACAATCCCGTTGGAGCGACAGGAAACAATACACTTGTATTCCATGAGAGTGGATACAACAATAACGAGACAGGAACCGCTACGGCTCTGAATACTTACATTACATCTTCCGAGTTTGATGTACAAGACGGCAGTGGAGCGGCATCTTTTATCAACCGTATATTGCCAGACTTTACGTTTTATGGATCTACTGTTACTAATCCACAGGTAACCATGAGTTTTTATCCTATGTACAACTCAGGTACAGGAGCTTATACACCTCAGTCTATAGGTAATGTCAGCACGGGTACGGTCACAGAAACAGGTACTGTGTCCTACTACAATAACTCAGTAGCTACTGCCACGATTGAGCAGTTTACTGGACAAGTGAATATCCGTGTGCGGGGCAGACAGATATTCTTTACCATAGCAAGTAATCAGTTAAATCTATCTTGGCAGTCAGGTATACATAGATTTGATTGGAAATCAGATGGATTAAGGGGCTAATATGGGAATGCTACAGAATCAGAATCCGCCAGCGTTTCCCGTTGCGCCAGATAAGTACGATCAGGTTTATATGAATAAGCTGATCAACTCTTTACGTCTATTCTTAAACCAGGTTAACGCCCAGCAGATCATATCTTTAAACGGTATTATCTTTGATTACGCTACATTGGCTAAGCAATCACAATACAGTACGCTAAGAACTGGACAGGTCTATGTAGACACAACAGAAAACAATGTGTTAAAAGTTAATACAGGTGCAGGTACATTTAATCAAAACAGTGCTAGTGTATTAACTTGGCTGGATATGAGTGGCATATGACTTATCAAAACATTACTCCAAATCAATTAGGTCAGGCGGCCATTACTGCTTCTACGACTACGCTTTATACTGTGCCCACATCGACCAGGACATTCCTGAAAGATATGGATATATGTAATACCACGAGTGGAGCTATTACAGTTAACATTTATATTGTGCCTAGTGCGGGTACGGCTTCGACAAGTAATGCATTGCTATACGGCGCATTAGTGCCAGCAAACAGTACACTTCAATGGACGGGATCACAGATACTACTCACAGGATCGACCATACAAATATCCGCAAGTGCTACTGGATGTACGATTGTTGCCAGTGGAGGTGAGGCAATATGATTACCGTATATCCTAATAGTTCTATTACTAACACAGAATCTTCTTTAGCTTTACCACAGTATTTGCAGGTAGCCAGGGGTTTGGTTACAGGCGCATCTGTTGTTAATATCTATGGATACCAACCATCTGTTGGTACAACATTTATACCAGTCTGGGAAAACGCAACAACTTATACATATCCTGGATCTGCATCTACGATGTTGCTTTATAGCTCATCAGGTTCTGATACGGCGGTATCTGTTCTTATCAGTGGTCTTGATTCAAGCTATAACAATTTATCTGAAACAAAAGTTTTGACCAATGGCACGACTGGAGTTACAACCGCAAACAGTTATTTGAGAATCAATACGATTACAGTTACAGGAAGTAATAACGCAGTAGGTACACTTTATTTATCCAATGCAGGTAAGACTACAACGTATGCACAAATAACCGCAGGTAATGGTAAGAATCAAGCCATGATATATACCGTTCCAAATGGATATACTTTTTATCTAACTAGGGTAAATGCTTATACAAATCAGGTTGGTAACTTATCTAGCTCATACTGTACATACCGTGTATTTACACAAAACAGTTCTGGATTAATAACTATTTTGCTACAAGCTCCATTTGGAAATAACTATACTTCTTATAGGGTAGCACCTCGTGCTTATGCGGCAAAGACAGATATTCAATGGCAAGCTAACACTCCAAGTAGTACGGCTGCCGTTGGTATAGCCGTGGAAGGAATCCTCATTGCGACAGGTACGCCATGAGGATGTCTACCCAAGACATTGTTAAAGATTCCACAGAAGTTAAAGAATCTGGGATGGATTGGCGTGAGGCTTATGCGGCCATGTATCAATCTATTCAAAGTCCAAAGTACAGAGTTATCAGGCATAACAATACTTTATTTTGGTATCGCATAGACTCGCCTGGCGTAGCTCAGATGTTCGTATTTAATGCAGACTCTTATAAGAACCTATTTAGAAACTTTAAAGAATTTGCTAAAGCTATGCACGTTGCTGGATTTAAAACAGTGTACGGGGATACTCACGACTTAAACATTATTAATTTAATTAAAAGAATTGGATTTCCTGTTAATGTTCAAATGATTGGTTTGGATAGCAAGGGCAGAAAAATGTACAGGGGTACTGTCAATGTGTAATCCAGCTCAAGAAGTTACTAATGCTTTTAAAGGCGTTTCTAATGCCGTAAGTGATTTAGGCAAGGGTGTAGAGAATATTGGTAAAGGATTAGAGAATACTATTAATGCTATTGCTAACAATCCATTACCTACGCTTGAGGCGGTTGCTCTTACTTATGCGATTGGCCCAGAAGGACTATCATTAGCCAGTTCAACCACGGCGGCAGCAATTGCATCTACAGCAGTTCAATATGCCAACGGTAATCACAACATCAATAGTTTGCTTCTTAATATAGGAGCATCCGTTGGTGGATCAATGATTGGTAGCTATGCTGGGGCGCAGACAGGTGAGTTACTCGGCACAACCACAGAGAATGAATTAACTGGAGCTGTTACACCGTCCCCAAGTGGATTAAGCGATGCAACAAATAAATTAATTACACAAGTTGTAACCAGCGCTTCTGGTCAGGCTGCAACAGTTGCACTTAAGGGTGGTAACTTAACGCAGGTGTTAACTGCTGGTGTATCTGGTGCAGTAAGCGCATCAGTTAATGCACAATTAAAAAGCGAAGGTATACAAAATGCACCTGCTCAAGTTATAGCAAATGCTACCGCCGCAGCAACAAGAGCAATATTAAGTGGTAATGATATAGCTACTGCTATTGGTTCATCTGTAGCAGCGACTGCAATTAATCAAACAATATCTGCTGGAGTTAACTCCATCACAAACCATCAAAATAATTTATCTAATCTTGGAAGTCAATACTCTCAGACTGCAACTGATTTTAATAATTGGATTACCTCAAACCTAAAACCAGTAGAAGATGTTTTGAGTACGGGAGCAACCATACAGTCAAATGCCCAGGCTCTTGAAACTCAGATCAATCAATTTGATGCGGGCGCTGCAATTATTAATGGCCAAGCTACGCCTACCGCAGATCAATTGGCCGCCGCAGGAATAGAGCAAACGGGTACTGTTAGAAAATTTGAAGGCCCAGCACAAGAAAGGGAAATGATATTTGTACCTCAATATACCTTACCTGATGGAACATTAATGACTGGGTACGACTCAAGCATATTAACAAATTATCTTAATAGTCAAGTACAACCATTAACAGATCAGTCAACTTCTATTACTCAACAGATATCTGATTACAACGCAGCTTATGCACAGTATCAAAATTTGATGCCTACATATACTAGCTATCAAAATCAATTAAGCACAATTCAAAACAGTATCAATAATGAATCTTCTGCGCTTAATACAGATATACAAAATGTATCTACTGCGGTTGTTAATTACGAGCAACAAGTTACAACCGATGCCGCTGGTATAACACAACAGATTGCATCAGAGGCTGCGTCTGTAGTTCCTAGTGCTTTGGATTCTGCTGCCCAGACTCAGGGATTTGCAAGTTTTGGTCAATTGCAAAAGGCACAGTCTGAAGGATTTGATCCTACGAATGGGGCGCTTTATCAAGCGGCAACCAGTTTAGGTTATTCAGATCCAAATACATATGCAGCATCTCAACAGGTCGAACAAGGAATAACAGCATCTCAATATTCCAACCTTCAATCTTACGCTGCCAATGCTGGGTTTAGTAATTTATCTACCGCACTTCAAGCTCAAAACGAAGGCTTTACCAATGTTGGAGATTATCAAACTGCACAACAGTTAAGTCTATCTAACAATGATCAATTGCAAAGTTTAAAGATATATTCAGCTAACGCTGGGTTTGGCAATGATTTATCTACCGCTCAGAAATCTGAAAACGAAGGCTACACAAGTCAAGAAAATTATGCAGTTGGAACACAACTTGGTTTAAATAACAGTCAAGCTACCAACCTTATTTCCTACGCTCCACAAGCTGGCTTTGGATCAGATTATGCTACAGCATTAAAATCTTTAAATGAAGGCTACACAAGTCAAGAAAATTATGCAGTTGGAACACAACTTGGAATAAACAATAATCAGGCCGCCAGTGTTATTGCGTACGCTCCACAGGCTGGATTTGGGTCAGATTATGCTACGGCTTTGAACGCACAAAACAATGGGTTTACCACTGCAGATCAATACAATACAGCTAAGTCATTAGATCTTACCAACGCAACTCAGCTTACTAATTTAGAAAACTATGCATCTAATGCTGGGTTTGGTTCTGATCTTGCTACGGCGCAGACAGCTCAGGTTAAAGGATTTGATACTGCAAACAATTACGATACTGCCGTAAGTCTTGGGTTGGCTAACAATGCTCAATTCCAAAGTCTAAAAGAGTACGCATCTAACGCAGGATTTGATACCAATACTCAACTTGCCACGGCGCAGACGGCTCAGAACAATGGATTTGAATCCGCAAAAGATTACAACACGGCAGTAGATCTCAACCTTACAACCAATGCTGAATTAGATTCTTTAAAGAGTTATGCTTCTGATGCAGGGTTTAAGCCAACAGATTTGTCTACCGCACAGACGGCGCAGAACGAAGGTTTTGATAGTGCCAAGACATATAACACTGCCGTATCAGAAGGATTTAATAACAATAAAACATATCAATTGGCGGATCAGCTTGGCATAACAACGGCTCAAGGATTAAACAATCTACAAGAGTACGCTAGTAAAGGAGACTTTGGCACAGACTTATCTGGTTTACAAACGGCTCAAACTGCCCAGGGTCTTAACCTTGATAACATAACTCAATTACAAGATCTTCAAAAGTTCTCAAGCAATGGTGGATTTAATGATTTATCTACCGCTCAAAAAGCGCAAGAGAATGGATTTGACAACAATGTAGATTACACAACTGCCAAGAGTTTAAATTTAAATAATTACACACAGTTGCAAAATTTAGAAGGGTATGCAGCAGAGGCTGGATTTAAACCAACTGATTTGGCAACGGCGCAGACAGCAGAGAATGCTGGATTTACCCAGGCAAGCACATATAACACGGCCATATCTTACGGTATAGATACACAGCAACAGTGGAATACTGTTAACACGCAAGCTCAGGATAAGGGTTGGACTGGGTATGTTCAACAAGAAACTGCTACGGGCGCAGGGTTTAAAGATCCTAATACATACAACGCAGCTCAACAATACAGCATACCAACTCAAGCAGCTTGGAATAGTGTAAATACAGAATCTCAAAAGAATGGTTGGCAAAACTATGTCCAGGAGCAAACGGCAACCAAAGCTGGATTTACAGATCCTACAAATTATGCTACAGCTACTGAAAATGGATTTACAAATGCGACTCAATGGCAAAAAGCAAATGATAGCGCTCAAGCGGCTGGTTGGAGTGATTATGTTGAACAAAAGACCGCTAACGATGCTGGATTTACACAACCAACTCCTTTAGCTTTGGCATATACAAACCTTGTAGCATCTTTTCAAAATCCTCAGAATACTAGCGCCCCAGGTACTCAAGTTGTTGCTTCTTTGGATGGAACATCAATAGGATCTGGTTCTGCTACAGGACTATCATATTTGTATGCAACCTATGGATCAAATTCAAAAATAGATTCTCTTGGCAATGGTGTTTATTCAGTAACAAAACAAGATGGAGACGTTCTGTATTTTGTGCCAAGTTCAGATCCTGAAAGCGAAACTGGATTAGCTTTGTATGTGGGTAATGGAAATGAACCACCTGATATTAATCAATTTACAAGCGTAAAAAATGCTCCAGGTAATGCAGGAGAAGAAACCAATCAAACTCCTCCAGAGTCTACTGATTACGCCATTTATGATGGCAATTTAATAGAGATATCAACAAATAAAAATTTAGGCTCACCAGAAGATAATGGTTATACCATGAATGCCAATGGGCAATGGCAAGATTCTCAAGGTAATGTAGCTCCAATTTTATCAAATGTAAATATAGCTCCAATAACTTCTCCATTGGCTCCTGGTGTAGATTTAGGTCAAGCGCCATCTTGGTTAGCCACAGACGGCACTTCAGGAATTCTTGGAGCAATTGAGGCGGCAAATAAAAATTTAACAACCTCTGGCGGTGTGGGTTCTGCGACTGGTGCTACTGGAACAGCAGGAACTTCTACTACGGGAGGTGGTAACGTAAGCCCTGGTGCTGGCGCAGGTTCTGGAAATAGCGGCGTAAGTCCTGGAACTGGCCCTGGAGTTGGAGGACAAGGCACTCCTACTGAAACCACAACTGAGCCAACGACTTTAACTACCACTGAGCCAACAACCTTAACAACAACTGAACCTGGTGTAATTCCATCCACCTTGCCTACGATGCCTATCAATATACCGATAGTTGCACCAGGCAAAACAACAAGTGGAACAACAACAGGATTGACTGCGCAACAGTTGGCTATTCTTGCTACACCTACGATATTTACACCTGCCGCACCCACGGTAGATGTAGGCGCACCACAAGTAAATTTAGCTGGTTTGATAGATCAACCTGCACCAGTTGCTCAAAACAATACATCTTATGCAGGTTATATGCCAGATCTTCCTGATTTGGGTTATTTACCTTATGATTATGGTGGGCCGCAGGATGCACAAGCGGTAACTTTTGCCTCGCCAAATCAAGCAGAAAACACTACAATGGCGGCTACAGGCGGATCTGTAGACGATTTACTACGAATAATGAACTGGAGAGTTTAAAATGACCATTTCTTCATTGGATAATACTACCGATCCAAATGCAGCTACCGTAGATACCACTAATTACAATCAGTATAGTGAACTCGGCCCCAATAACGAATTAGCTACGCCTCAGTCCTTTACTCCTCCTGTGGATTCCACGGCCAATGGCAATGGAACATATACACAAACATTTCCTGACGGCAGTACCGCAACATATGATGTAAGTGGTAATGTGGTTGGCACTACAGCCGCAAAAGATAGCAATCAATCAGGCATTCAGCAGTTATTAAATGGTATTAATAGCGGACTTGGTTTAGCTCCTGGAACTATAAATCCCGTCAATCTTACGGGAGCGGCAGGTGTTGCTGCGCTATTGGGAGGGAATCAAACCAAAACAGCTTTGTCTAATGTTAATATTCCACAATTGAATTATGTAAGTCAACAAGTGCCTTTAGCACAAGCTGGTCAGGGGCAGTCTTTTTTTACTCCAATGCAATATGTAACTCCAGCCAATTACACAAATGCATTGAATCAAGCCAATCAACAAGCTCAACAAATGACGAAAGCACCAGTGGCTCAAGCCCCGTTGCCAGCCGCCAATGTTAATACCGCTTGGCAGTCCAGGGGTAATCCAACGCAAGCTATTACTCCATTTACCAATCCGCAACAATCCACTGGTATTCAGCAAATAGCTACTCCACAGCAGTTACAGGATATGCAATCACAAATTGCCAATATGCAAAACAATCCTGCACAAATTGAAAACTTAAGCAGTCAAGTCGTTCAAAGAGCACATGGCGGATCTTTGCCTGGTACGGGTATAGCAGCTATGGCGCATGGTAGATATTTGCAAGGACACACAGATGGCATGGCAGATAAGATTGATACATCTATAGACGGTGTACAACCTGCTAAGTTAAGTCATGGTGAGTTTATTATTCCTGCCGATGTGGTATCGCACCTTGGTAATGGTAACTCAGATGCAGGTGCTAAGAAGCTTTATCAGATGATGGATAAGATCCGTCTCGCCCGCACAGGCACAAAGAAACAAGGCAAGGAAATTAATCCAGATAAGTTTATGCCTGGTGGTATTGCAGGATACGCAACAGGTGGGGACGTTAAACACTTTGCTACTGGTAGCACGGCTTCAAATACTACTGCCGTTACATCTCCAACCTCTGTTCAGGGATTGGGCACATCTACAGAGCAAGGATTATCTAATTACATAGCTCCTTATGTAAGCAATATGCTTGCTCAAGAACAAGGTTTGGTTAACTCTGGTATGCCAGTCTATACAGGTGAACTGACCGCTGGGCCATCCCAGCTTCAGCAACAACAGTTTGCCAACGCAAATCAATTGGCCGCTACAGGCTTAACTCCTACGCAGTTTACTTCAGGTACGTTTGATGCCCAAGCTGCTCAGCAGTACATGAATCCGTACTTACAGGCATCTTTAGATCCGCAGTTGGCAGCCTTACAAAGAACAGCTCAACAAGGTGAACAGGCAGACCTGAGTAAATTAACTCAAGCAGGTGCATATGGCGGAACACGCCAAGCAGTATTGCAAGGACAGGATGCTTATAACTTATTGGCACAACAGGGTAACTTGATTGGTCAAGGATATAACACTGCGTATAACAACGCAATGAATCAGTTTAATACTGCTAACTCACAAAGCTTACAAGCTCAGCAGAATCAGGAAGCAGCTAACGAAGCGGCAGCTAACTATGGACTTGCAGCTAATCAAGCTCTTGGAACTGCGGGCGCTACTCAGCAAGGTCTACAACAAGCTGCGGATACCGCATCGCTCAATCAGTTCAATCAACAAGTTCAGTACCCACAGACTCTTCTTACAGACCAGGCAAGTATGCTTGCTGGTTTACCAGTTGCTTCTGCGGCTACTACGCCAAATACATCTACGCTATCCACGGTTGCGGGAGATTTGACTGGTTTGACAGGTATCTATCAAGCTCTTGGCGGTGGATCAGGAACAAATACATCTGGCTCCGCTGGTACAACTGGCACAGGCGGAGGAACAACATCCGATATCAGAGCTAAAGAGAACATTGAATTGATAGATGTACATCCTGACGGGTTTGGTATATATGAGTTTGAATACAAGCCTGAGTTTAAGAAGACCGCTGGTTACGGCAGATACCGTGGCTACATGGCGCACGAGGTAGAAAAAGTTTATCCAAATGCTGTTATTGCTTTGGGTTCTGGCTATAAAGCTATTAAATACGCAGAGGTTCCAGCATGATGCAAAATTTGACACCTATAGCAATGCCTAGCATTGATAAGCTTTTCAATGATATGAAAGGCTTAGATCCATCTATATTGTCTAAGTATGTTCAAGACCCAGATCCCAATAAAAAGTTAGCTGCTATGGCTGCTTTGAATAGCGATAAACAGATTCAACAGTCTGCCGCTGCTCAGCAGCAACCCATGCCAACCGTAGCGCAAAAGCTTGCCCAAGGTGTAAGCCAAGCTCCAAATATGCCTACTCCTGGTATGCCCGCCGTTCCTCCACAAGCACAGGCAAAACCCGCAGCTCAAGGTATAGCCGCATTGCAACCACAACAGACTCCTCCTGGTTCTGCTATGGGTATACTTCCTACGCAGTCTGCTCCTGCGCCCCAAGGTAATCCAAGTGGTATGCCCGTAGCAAAAGCCGCAGGTGGCATAGCATCATTTGCTAGTGGTGGACACGCTCAACAAAATTCACAACAAGACCAGATAGCCCAGGCTCTAGCTCAGTTGATGCAAGGTATCAATCAAGATACTATTCAACCATTACCACAGCAAGCTCAGCAGACGGGCATAGCAGCACCAGACCCAGGCAAGGCTAACCCCATGCAGAACTATGCATCTATGGTGTTTGGTACACGCCCACAATACAGGCCTGGCACAGAGGCCGCTCCGATCAGCCAAGATTTATCTTTAAGTCAGATGGCGCAGTACAGTCCTGCTCAGCCTATTGCCGCAGCTCATGGCGGTCTAATGCATCATGTCCCAGAACATATGTATCAATTCAAGGAGGGCGGTATCCTTGGATTTGCAGGTGATCAAAAACAAGGCAGCCAAGCCAATCTATCGCCAGCACAACTTGATGCCGCTTTTAGTGATATTACAAGCAATCCTGGAATTATTCCTGGAAATACTTTTTCTCAAGCTAAGCAAGCAGCAGGTAATACATATACACCAAGTAATTTTTTATCTAACAATGCAAGCCAAGCTGATATTCAAGCTGCTCGTGTAGCTGCATACGGCCCAAGACAAGCGCAACCAGTTCCTGCGCCCGCTCCTGCTCCTGCTCCGCAAGTTAGTCCATCTGTAGCAGCGGTGCAAAACGCAATGCCAGCACAAATGCCAGATGACTTCCCTGGATCAAATACCGATTATTTAAAGCAAAGACAAATGGCTTTAAATGCAGTTGCCGCTAACAACCCACAAAGTACACAACAACCTGCCAATACAGGCATTCAATCTGTTGTTGGCAATACATCCCAAGCACCTGCAAAAACAGCTCCAACTCAATCATTGGGTGCGCCAAATGTACCAGCATCAAATAATCCTGCCAACTTTCCAGGTCAAGGAATACCTACGGGCGGCATTACAGATGTACTACCAAAGAAAGAAGAAAGACGACACGAAGAGAAAAGGCATGAAGCTGCAAAAATTGCTGCTCCTGCTGTTGCTTCCGCACCTGAAGATAAGAAGTCAGGCATAGCAGCAGCACTGGTTCCTCCAAGTGAAAACGTTACATCATTGGTTGATCAAGCAATCATGGCAGGTCTTAAAGTAGATAATGCACAGAAAAGATTTGATGATCTTGCTGCGGGTAAAAAAGCTTTGGGCATTACAGATGAGGCTGGTGATTCATTATCTGAACAAGCTAGGCACTTTGACGAAGAGTACAAGCGTCAAGATAAAAGCATGGAGCATTTCCTTAAAGTGCTCAATGGTATTGCTCGTGGTGGATTGGCGGGTGGCGGTGTTGAAGAAGAGAATTACCAAACTGCTCAGCGTTTATCTGATGAAGCTCATGCCGAGAAGTATCACGATATGATCCGTCAGGCAAAGGATAAAACCAGAGGCGAAAAGTTAACTGATCTAAACAATATTACTGCCGCAGTTGATGCGGACAGAGGCAAAGCAGGTACGCTTGCTGCAAATGTACATAGTACAAATACCCAGGCTGAAACTCAAAGACAAGATGCATTGCTTAGAGAAACTGGAATGAACAAAAGGGCGGAGCTTGAGAGGGGTGTGCAACTTGAAATTGCTAGACTCTCAAGAGAAGCGGCTCTCGCCAACAAAGAACTTACTGCAAACGATATTGCAAAAGAACTTAGAAACGATCCAAGGTATAAAAATGCGTCTTATGCAGATGTGTTAACTGCCGCCTTTGGAATTAAATCAGGATTAACAAGTAAATTAAGTAGCACAGATTTGCTCTCAAGGATTAAACTTGAAAATGCAAATAAAAAAGATTTCACTCTTACTCAGGATGAAAGAGATGAGGCTAAAGAAAGATTGTCTATATTGAACAAACAGCTTGATCAGGCATCAGGATTAGCTCCGGCTACATCTCAATACAAAGAAGGTGATAAATCTACTTCAAAATCAGGAAAGCCAATCGTTTATAAAAATGGCCAGTGGGAGTATGTTTAATGGCTTTAGTACCAGAAGATGATCTACCAGGCCACCTATTATCAAGAACAGTGCCAGATGATGATCTTCCTGGCGCTCCTACAATAGTAAAAAAACCCAAGGCTCCCGACACAAGCAGGACGCTTGGCCAGGCCGCAACAGACATTGGTGCAGGATTAATAAAAGGTGTTGGCGGGGCGGCTAATTTTTTTCCACAGATGTATGGTCTGGCTACGGGTGATTTTTCTGATACGGGTGTAATGCATCTTGGTAATAAGCTGCAACAATACGGCGAAGAGATGAAGTCTCCTGGTTTCAAGGCCAGAGAGCAACTTAAAGAAGAGAAAGTTAAAGAAGCAGAAAAGAAAGGTCAGCTCAGCGCTTTCTTGACTGAAGCTGGTGAAACAATCAAAGATCCATTTGGTCTTGGCCTTAACTTTATTGCTCAACAATTACCAGAGCAAGCACCTGCTATATTGGCTGCTATTTTTGCACCTGAACTATCTCCTGCCGTTGCTGCTGCCAAGACTGCCGCCAGGAAAGCCGTTGGCACTGCCGCAGAGAAAGCTACTGCCGAAGCTGCCCAAGCCGCCGCAGTTAAAGCTGGTTCAAGAGCAGCTATTGGTACAGCAGCTTTGCAACAAGGTTCTGATGTAGGACAACAAACATATCAAGCAACATACGATAAGATGATTGCTGATGGTGTGAAAGAGCCTGAAGCCAGAGAAAGGGCATTGAAGTATGCCAGACTTGCGGGCGGAGCAGGTGCGGCTATATCTTTAGGGGCGCAGAATCTACCAGGCGGACACAGGTTTGCAGAGGCATTAGCGGGTAAGGCGGGTAAAGCAGGTAGGTTGCGAAATGCGGCAGGTCTTGCCCTGGGTGAATTACCAAGCGAAGAGATTGAAGAAGTTGGTGGACAGCTTGCTCAAAACGTAGCACAACAACAAGTTGATCCCAATGCAAGTCTGACAGAGAATCTCGGACGCACCGCTGCCCAGGCGGGTATCGGCGCTGTTGGTACTGCTGGTGGCATGGGCTTGCTTCAAAAGCCAGCAAAGCTTGTACCCCCACCAAAGGGTGGAACCACTACGGGTACAACAACTACCCCTCCTGGTGGAACAACGCCGCCTGGAGGCGCTACAACCGGAACAACCACGGGTACAACTCCAGGAACTGCAACTGGTACTACGCCGGGCACTACGCTAGGTACCACGACTGGCACTGCAACGGGACAGGATTTATCAGAGCACTTTGAAAACTATCATCAAGGATTGCCTGACGAATCAAATACAGTATTTCAAAATAGAGATAGATCTACTCCTGCATCTATTCAGCAAATGCAAGGCATTGCGTCTGATCCAAGGTATAACGATTTAAGTGTGTCTCGCAGCTTTGGTTCTGGTGCTCCTGTCGTTATGGCCGATGAAAAGCTAAATGAAAAACAGCTTGGCAATTATGAGATGACAACGGCATCTGATGGAACAAAGATTCCAGTTAGATATGCGGTTGTTGATGCACATGAATTGTTACCATCTCACTCCCATGATGGCACAAAGAACAATGAATATCAGGATTTAACTGTTAATGCTATTCGCCCGGTTGCGGGCAATGGTCGTGTAGCAGGTATACAAGAAGCATATCAACGTGGCACAGCGGATAAGTATAAACAAGATCTAGCTACTGATGCCGCTCACGGCATTGATCCGCAGACTATCATGGACATGAAGCAGCCCGTGTTGGTACGGGTTATGCCAAAGTCTTTTATAACTCCAAACATTGGCGATATATCAAACGTATCTGGTATATCAGGACTATCTGCAATTGATTCAGCCAAGCAAGATGCCAAGCGCATTGATATCAATGGACTAAAGTTTAATGAAGACGGCACGCCTACGCATGATTCGCTGCATCAATTCATTAACTCTATGCCAACTTCTGAGCATCCAGAGTTAAAAAATACACAGGGTATGCCTACGCCTAAAGCGTATGATCGTTTAATGAATGCCGTGTTCTGGCAAGCGTATGGACATGAGCCATTGATTGATCTGTACGGCGGAACGGTAGACCCAGATTCAAAGATGGTGCTCAATGCCTTGGGTAAGGTTGCACCTAAGATGGCGCAGTTGAATGGCGCAGGTGAGTATGATATACGCCCTTATGTAACCCAGGCTGCTGAAGCCGCTGTCAACGCACGGCGCAGAGGTATACCGCTTGAGGACATGGCAAAACAAACGGATATAGGTACAGACCCTTATACACAGCAAATACTTCAGATGATGGCTGATGCGGGCAGGTCTGGAAAGAAAATGGCGGAGGGGCTTGATAACCTGGCCAATACCGCACTTGAAGAGCACAACAGATCAGATACCGATATGTTTGGTTCTGTTGAAAAGCGTTCTTTGGAAAATGTATTTAACAAAGCGTTTGGTAGACCTGAAGTTGAAAACAAAAAAACAGAACCAAAAGAAAACAAATTCTTTACCAAGCCAGAAGTTAATCCTGCTCTTGCTTATAAGCAACTCAAGGGTAAAAATATTATAGAGGCGGCTAATATATTGATAGACATGGCTCCTGACTCTTACTCTAAAGAAGTCATGCAAATGGTTGCCAAGAGAATTGCGGAAATGGACAAGCGTGGCGTTCCCATGAAGTTCAACATGGATTTTATTGAAGAACCAAATTCAAAGGCGCTTGGCCATGTTATATCAACAGTGAGAAGCGATGCCAGTATTGGTTTTACTTTGGAGATAAATGGCCCTAAAGACGCTACGTTTGAAACAATGGCGCATGAAATGATTCATTTGGCAGCAAACGCTCAAATCATTTACCTGGGCAGGGATCATCCTCTTGTACAAGAGATGTATGATTTAAAAAGTCTGGTTGAAAGACAGTTTAAGAAAGATCTTGCGGCAGGAAAAATTGATCGCAAGGTAGCCGGAGAAATAAATTATGCATTTAAAAGAAAGCAAAGTAAAAACTGGGGAACATATTATCCTGAGTTTATTACTGTTGGCTTAACAAATCCAGAAACAAGAAAATTTTTGTCTACGATTAAAGTTGGCAATTCAAATGCATTGACAAAACTTGCAGACCTATGCAGAAGATTGTTGGGCATTGATCCAAAGTATGAATCAGCTTTAGATAAATTATTAAGAATATCTACAGAGCTTATTGAGGCTCCTACATATGATGTAGCAAAAGCTTTGGAAAAGAAAGGGTTGAAGTTTGGAGTTTCTACTGCTCCCGCACCCAAGGCTGGAAAATCCAAAACACCAAGACAGGTTGAAATTACTGAGAATGCGCCGCCAAGCCAAGCCACTGGCGCAGGTAAAGATGCGCTTGATGCCTTGGCTGCAATGAATAGGAAAGTAGAAGAGCAACCCAAAAGCTTCTATGAGAATATCAAGAACTATTGGAACAATGCCTTTGATAATCCTGGCATGGCCATAGAAGATGCCAAGAAAGCCGCTACCCAATTCTCCGACAAAATACAGACTTGGGTGTTTAGCAGTGACGCTGCATTCAATAACAACATTACTCGTGGCATCATGCAAGCGGATGGTGAGATGAGTGACAAGGTTAGAAACCTGCTCAATATCCGTACCAGCCAAGCCGTTGGCGCAGACATCCTTGCAAACGGAGCATTGCTTGATGGTAAGCTAGGATACGATGATGATGTTCAAAAGTGGGAAGTTGTAAAAGATAGATACAACTTAAAAGAACTTATTAAATCAATTGGTGAGTTTGCCAATAAGTACAACATGACGTACCAAGAGGCGGAACTTGTTACGCACATGGCGTTTGAGGCTAGACGTACTCAGTCGTTAAAAGACTTCAATGCATCTATTGCCAATGCACCGCAAGAAATAGAAGCACTTCAGAATCTGTACGCAAGTTTGACTGGCACTGATCCCGCAACCAAGGCGCAAAAGGCAGAAGTAAAAGAAGCTATCAAGAGATTTGAAAACCTTGCCAAGCAAAAGCCAAAGCTTATTCATTTAACCGATGATCAAATTGCCACGGGTTTAGATTTCTTTAAATCAATGCCTGAGCTAAATGACACTGTAGATATTTGGCAGGGCATGAGAAACAACGCTAAAGATGGTCTGGTTGAGTCTGGTCTATGGAGTGAAGAGTACGCAGAACAGATGATGTCTAACATTGACTACGTTCCGTTCCAGCGTGAGTTTGATGAGGAAGAGGCCAAGGGCGGAGATAAGCATTATCTGTCCGGTCTAATGGTTAAGGCTAAAGAATTTAAGATGACTGGATCAGAAAGACCAGTTGCCAACATTGTGGACAACATGGCAAAGTGGATTGAGTATTCATACAACCGCTCTATCCGAAATTCACAAGCTAAGGCTATGATTGATACGGCTATGAGCAAGGACTTGCAGCATCTTGGCATTGCTCAAAAGGTTCCACATCCAATCAAGAATGCCAACATAGTTCGCATTTGGAGAGACGGCAAAGAAGAGTTCTACAACATGAAAGATCCGCTATTTGTAGATGCCTTTGCTGGTATCCAAGCGGTATCTGTTCCCACGATCAAGTTCTTTTCCAAGTTTGCAAACATTCTCAGAGATTCTGTTGTGATGAACCCGCTATTTGCGGTCAGCCAAGTGCCACAGGATGCGTTCTCCGCTATCTTTACATCTGGTCTATCTCCGCAGTACGCCTTGAGAATACCCGCTCTTGCAGCAAAAGAGTTTGTTAAAACACTTAGACGTACCAGTGCTACACATGAAGAGCTAAAGAAGTATAGAGCTGTAGGATATACAGACTTTACATCTGATCTAGCCCGTAGGGATGCAGAAGTCTATGCCGGGGTTAAGCCGCCGCCAGGAGGATGGGGCAAGGTCAAAGGTATGCTCAAGCATATCTCTATGGCATCAGATAACGCCGTCAGACAAGCTGTATACGAAGCATCTATGTCAGCAGGTCTAACCCGTGGTGAAGCAATTGAGAAAGCTTTTGAGGTGTTTAACGTGCGTAGACGGGGTACATCTACCACGCTGCGGGTGGCCAGTCAGGTTATACCGTTCTTTAATGCCTACCTCGCCGTTCAAAACGTAGCATACAAGACCATTACTGGTACGGGCATATCTCCAACAGAGAGAAAAGCAGGGCTACAAACCCTTGCAATGACTACTGGTTCAGTCATGGCTTTATCTTTGCTGTACGCAATGATGAACGGGAATGATGACGATTATCTAAAGAAGCCAACCACTGTGCGGGATAGGCTATTGATGATTCCTGGAACTGGTGGATTAAGTATTCCCCTTAGAAACGATATCTTTACCATACCAAAGATCATTACAGAGCATATGTATCTGTTGATGACAAACAACGCTACAGAAGACGGTCGTAAGTTTAGAGACTCAATGGCATCTGCTTTGACCTCATCTCTCATGGCCCCCACTCCCGTGCCCCAGGCGGTCAAGCCAGCACTTGAAGTTGCTTTGAACTACGACTTCTTCCAAAACAGAAACCTGATTAATCCGTTTATGTTGAAAGAGGATGTGTCCAGGCAGTTTAATGAATCAACATCTGAGTTGGGTAAAGTATTGGGTAAGACGGGGCTGATTGCGCCGATCAATGCAGACCACATCATCCGTGGTATGTTTGGTTCTGTTGGCGGATTAACGCTCATGTTAACCAACCCAATATTACATACTGATCCTAATGTAGAAAGACCTACGATTGGATGGCATGATGTACTTGCATCTGTTCCTGGTTCAAGCGGATTTATATCCAGGGAAAACCAGACTGGATTAAAACGTGACTTTTATATCTTAAAGGATGAAGTGGATAAAGCATCTGCTACGTTCAATGATATTAAGAATCGTACACCAAGCGAGGCTGGTGAGTACATGAAGTCTAAAGAGCATCAAATGCGGGTTGGTATGCATACTGATGTAGATAGAATAGCAAAGAATCTATCAAACATTCAAAAGGCCATAGCCGTGATCAGCAATAGGCCGAACATGGATCCAGATAAAAAAGAACAGCAGATCAATAACTTACAGAAGCAAGAAGAGTTAATTTTAAAGAACGTAGACGTTAAGAGACTTCGTGCTATGGCAATGTTATAAGCTTTTCTATGGTGAGGGCGAGTGCATCAAGCTCGTCCAATCTCTTTACATTCCATATAGCTTTTCGGCCGTGTATGCCGTTATGAGAACCCATATGGCAGTCCCTGCATAAAGGGATAGATGTAAACCACTGGCCTTGTTTAATCTCGTGACAGTCGCTTGGTGAGGATGCATCGCATATGATACATGGCATCTCTTTTATCCTCTGAATGTGTTTCTTCTCGGAGGATGTGGGGGGTTTCTTGTTCTTGCTTTGCATTTAATTCTTCACATAAATGAGCCTCTGCCGTTTCCAGAGAGGCCCACTTGATACCACAACGGGTGCATCGGAACATCTTGCCTTTGAATACCAATGCACCGTTTTTCATTTTAGTAATGTCTCCAAATGATCCAAAATAGTATCTGCAATTGATAGATCGTCAAAAGCAATTCTGTAGGCGGCTGGAGTGGCGTTAACCACATCAATCGCATCCATGATACCTTTGTTATACCCGCTGTCAAAGTCTCCTTTGCCGTTTAAGATCATTGTAATGGCATCCCGAACCAGCTTAGAGGCTTTACGCTCCTGGGCTAGCTCTTTC
>Ga0214192_1000547_pt1 | contig 22978 bp, 16 predicted proteins | sample TroBogEpilimnion_44_FD_153030 | JGI IMG/M metagenome (GOLD analysis project Ga0214192, IMG submission 153030) | Freshwater microbial communities from Trout Bog Lake, WI - 29JUL2008 epilimnion | ecosystem: Environmental > Aquatic > Freshwater > Lake > Epilimnion/Euphotic zone | place: Trout Bog... | reverse complement strand
ATTATCTTTAGTGCTTGTTGGGTGGGGTACTGTCCACAAAACATGGTTTTTGAAATTTGAATCCGGGATATTTACAAACTGCGCTTTTAAGTTGAAAAAAGACAGGCAAAGTATTAAGGTAAATAATAGTGTTTTTGACATAATATCTATGTTTATTCAATTGCAAAGTTATATTTTTATTTTAATCTGTTTAATAATGTAGAATATTTGGTTCTTATTTATTAAACTAAAACATGGAATAGTTGACTTCCATTTTAATTTTATACATAAAATTAAAATGAGTTTTACGTAGAGATATTTATTTCTTGATGAGCGGATAGATGGTTTACTTTTTCTTAAATATGTTTGCACTGCAATAAAACACAACAATGCAAAGACTGCTACTAATACTGGGAATATTTGTTTCCTTTAATTCTATTGGACAAATTAAAATAGCTGGAACGGTAAAAGATACCAGAGGCAAGCCTATTTACAGCGCCAGCGTCACTTTAAAAGATTCATACGACGGTTCTGTTTCGGATAGTGTAGGTCAATTTTCATTCTTAACTTCAGAAAAAGGTATTCAGGAAATTGAAGTGAAATATGTAGGGTATAAATCATACAGTCAAAAAGTAACAATCGATAAAGATCCTATAAAACTTACTTGTATTTTAAAAGAGGAACTAAGCGAATTGAAAGCAGTTACAGTTACCGCTGGTTCCTTCGAAGCAGGAGATAAAAAACGTGCTGCAACTGTTATGAGTTCTTTGGATATTGTAACTACAGCAGGTAGTAATGGCGATATATCTACTGCCTTAAAAACTTTACCCGGAGCTCAACAGGTAGGAGAGCAGGAAGGACTATTTGTAAGAGGTGGGGCAGGCTACGAAACTAAACAGTTTATCGATGGTACTTTAGTAAATAATCCATACTATAGCAGTGTACAGGATATTGCACAACGTGGGCGATTTTCTCCATTCCTTTTTAAGGGTACTGTTTTTAGTACCGGGGGGTATTCTGCATTGTATGGTCAGGCCCTTTCATCTGCCTTAATTTTAGAGTCAATCGATTTGCCCGAACGCTCAGAAATAGATGCTTCTTTGTCTCCATTATTTGTAGGGGCAGGAACACAACATCTTGCAACCAATAAAAAATCTTCCTGGGGATTAAATTACGGATATACTAATGTAACAGCCTATTTTCAGATTGTAAAACAAAAGCCCGATTATTTTCACGCTCCTGAATATCATTCGGCAGAAGCCAACTATCGCTTTAAGACAAAGAAAGGTGGAATGGTAAAGTTTTACAGCTCATTCAATTATAATAAACTTGGTTTAAGAAGACCCAATATTGATAGCACAGTACTAAAGAATGCTTTTGGTCTCGACAATGTTACATGGTATAATAATGTTAGCTATAAAGAGAGCATTGGAAGAGGATGGAAAATGAATCTTGCAGCAGGCTATAGCACTAGCAATGATAATGTAAATGCACAAATACAAGATGCTAATAATACCCCAGTAAAGACCAATATTTCTTATATCGATTCTGGAACATTTTCACTAAAAAATCGTCAAGATCTATCTCAAGGGAAAGCGGTGTTTGAAAAGAAACTGAGAGGAATAAGTACCATGAGATTAGGTGGGGAATATTGGTATTCATATACCAAAATCAGTTATCAGGCTTCCAATGCAGGGTATCCTTCTACACCATTGCTTCTGGAAGATAATTTGAGCGCACTATTTGCCGAAACAGATATTTATGTAACCAACAACTTAGCAGCCAAGGTTGGAGGCAGATTTGAACATTCTTCTTTATTAAATAAATCCGATTTAGCGCCAAGATTGTCGCTTGCTTATAAAACAGGTAAAGATGCTCAGATGAGTCTCGCTTATGGAACTTTTTATCAGAAACCAGAAAATATGTACCTGTATTTTACACAGAATATGGGCATGACAAAAGCAACTCATTATATTGCCAACTACCAGAAAATGAACAGCTTTTATACTTTTAGAGTGGAGGCTTTTTATAAACAATATGATGATCTGGTAAAGACCAATGTTTATCCTTACAATAATAGTGGTGACGGATTCGCACGAGGGATAGAAATATTCTGGAGAGATAAAAAAACGCTTAAAAATGTAGATTACTGGATAAGCTATTCCTATCTCGATACAAAAAGAAATTATTTGAATTATCCAGAACAATTACAGCCAAACTTTGCCGCTAACCATACCGCTAGTCTGGTTTTGAAAAAATTTGTAACTAAAATTAAAACAGGATTTAACTTTACCTATTCCTGTGCTACTGGCCGTCCTTACTACGATATAGTTCCCGACAATAATAATAAGTACTATTTAAGAGATCGAGGCATTACCAATCCTTATAATAATCTTGGGTTTAGTCTAAACTATTTGCCAAAGCTGGGCAAACAGAATTCAAAGTCATTTATAGTGCTTGTGGCTAGTATGACTAATGTATTAAATACCAACCAAGTGTACGGGTACAATTATTCATATCATGGAATAAAACAGCCTATTAATCCACCCGCCAATCAATTTTACTTTTTGGGATGTTTCCTCAGTTGGGGTATCGATAGAAGTCAGGATGCTATTAATAATAACTTATAGGGGTATAATATTAAATGATTATTATGGTCGGGTAGGAGTTACTTTTGAATGGTCCATTCTATAGTTTTTTGCAGATTGTTCCATTATTCGATTTATAATTAGGTACCTATTTGCTTTCAATTTTTAGTTCTTACTATATTTACACAGCATTGTAACAATATTCCTCTGAACTGGACGAGTTGTGATTTGCTTTCAATTTTTAGTTCTTACTATATTTACACAGCTCAGTCTACCATTACCTTCTGCATCGTATGTTGTGATTTGCTTTCAATTTTTAGTTCTTACTATATTTACACAGCTACATTTTATTTCTCACATGATTATAATGTGTTGTGATTTGCTTTCAATTTTTAGTTCTTACTATATTTACACAGCTAATTCATTCTTTTGATACTTACTAATAGCGTTGTGATTTGCTTTCAATTTTTAGTTCTTACTATATTTACACAGCCCTGCCGCTTTGCACCCGACAGGCTCTAGTGTTGTGATTTGCTTTCAATTTTTAGTTCTTACTATATTTACACAGCAAATTTAGCTTGTCATTACCCGACATTAAGTTGTGATTTGCTTTCAATTTTTAGTTCTTACTATATTTACACAGCTTTGCTTTTATCTATTTCATTCTCAGCAGTAGTTGTGATTTGCTTTCAATTTTTAGTTCTTACTATATTTACACAGCATCATTTGACCTTGCAAAGAACTTTTACAGTTGTGATTTGCTTTCAATTTTTAGTTCTTACTATATTTACACAGCCAGGTACATATTTACCAGTATCCTCAATAAGTTGTGATTTGCTTTCAATTTTTAGTTCTTACTATATTTACACAGCATATTTGGTTAAAAGAACAAATTGAAATAGGTTGTGATTTGCTTTCAATTTTTAGTTCTTACTATATTTACACAGCCTCGTCACGAATGGAAAAAAGGCGAACAGAGTTGTGATTTGCTTTCAATTTTTAGTTCTTACTATATTTACACAGCATGTACCCAACACCATTAAACCCAACTACAGTTGTGATTTGCTTTCAATTTTTAGTTCTTACTATATTTACACAGCTGCCTTAACCGATAAACGGAAGAAGAAATTGTTGTGATTTGCTTTCAATTTTTAGTTCTTACTATATTTACACAGCCTTCTAAAATTGCCTGCACCATGGGAGTGGTTGTGATTTGCTTTCAATTTTTAGTTCTTACTATATTTACACAGCACCACCTAGCTTAGATAAATATACATTTCGTTGTGATTTGCTTTCAATTTTTAGTTCTTACTATATTTACACAGCTGTTGAGGTTGTGGGTTGTTGTCATAACTTGTTGTGATTTGCTTTCAATTTTTAGTTCTTACTATATTTACACAGCCAATGAAAGCTGTTGATGCTGAAGGTATTGGTTGTGATTTGCTTTCAATTTTTAGTTCTTACTATATTTACACAGCGTATCTTTCCGGATGGCAGAGTGCTTTGGCGTTGTGATTTGCTTTCAATTTTTAGTTCTTACTATATTTACACAGCTGTTTGGCAAAGTTTGTTGATAGGGTACATGTTGTGATTTGCTTTCAATTTTTAGTTCTTACTATATTTACACAGCAGATTGAATATTTAATGCGTTATCTGCAGCGTTGTGATTTGCTTTCAATTTTTAGTTCTTACTATATTTACACAGCAGTTATTCAACTGATGCAACACCAATATTAGTTGTGATTTGCTTTCAATTTTTAGTTCTTACTATATTTACACAGCCTTAAGTTTAAAGTTATACTGTTTACCAGAGTTGTGATTTGCTTTCAATTTTTAGTTCTTACTATATTTACACAGCACGACCTACTAACCGCCCTACAATCATTATGTTGTGATTTGCTTTCAATTTTTAGTTCTTACTATATTTACACAGCTGTCTGTGTGATTTTAGCATAAGCAGAAGAGTTGTGATTTGCTTTCAATTTTTAGTTCTTACTATATTTACACAGCTTCCTCCTCATGGTTCTCTAGCAATATCTGTTGTGATTTGCTTTCAATTTTTAGTTCTTACTATATTTACACAGCCAATAAGTACAAATTTGATTATGATTATATGTTGTGATTTGCTTTCAATTTTTAGTTCTTACTATATTTACACAGCTTTTAATAAGATAGACGAGGTTATAGAAATGTTGTGATTTGCTTTCAATTTTTAGTTCTTACTATATTTACACAGCATCAAGTACAGATCAATGGTGTCATACCTGTTGTGATTTGCTTTCAATTTTTAGTTCTTACTATATTTACACAGCAGCTTTGATAATAGGAAACCAATTTTTCTTGTTGTGATTTGCTTTCAATTTTTAGTTCTTACTATATTTACACAGCTGATATGGAGCTTTCAACATCGCAAACGCTGTTGTGATTTGCTTTCAATTTTTAGTTCTTACTATATTTACACAGCAAATATTAAAATATGCCACAAGTAATAATAGTTGTGATTTGCTTTCAATTTTTAGTTCTTACTATATTTACACAGCAACAACACATTGCAGCAGTAACAATGATTGTTGTGATTTGCTTTCAATTTTTAGTTCTTACTATATTTACACAGCGTACAGGTAGAAGTTAAAAAACTAAAAGCTGTTGTGATTTGCTTTCAATTTTTAGTTCTTACTATATTTACACAGCTTGATTCAATGCAGCGTGTTCGCTTGCTGAGTTGTGATTTGCTTTCAATTTTTAGTTCTTACTATATTTACACAGCTATCGATGAGGCATTCTCTGGACTTATAGTGTTGTGATTTGCTTTCAATTTTTAGTTCTTACTATATTTACACAGCCATATCTAAGTGCATACCTGTTAAGTAAGTGTTGTGATTTGCTTTCAATTTTTAGTTCTTACTATATTTACACAGCTTAAAGTGGATTGTTTACGGGCGAAAATGTGTTGTGATTTGCTTTCAATTTTTAGTTCTTACTATATTTACACAGCATACCTTTTTTGAAATCATTCCCAAACGGTGTTGTGATTTGCTTTCAATTTTTAGTTCTTACTATATTTACACAGCTGATGCCATTTAAGATTGAACATGATGTGGGTTGTGATTTGCTTTCAATTTTTAGTTCTTACTATATTTACACAGCTAAATTCATTGAATTATTTTGTCTTAAATAGTTGTGATTTGCTTTCAATTTTTAGTTCTTACTATATTTACACAGCACCTTTCGCCAAAACTCAATGCAGATAAGACTTGTAGCTAAAAGTAGAACTAAAAAAATCAAATAAAAAGGCTTCAGAGTTAAAAACTCCGAAGCCTTTTTTGTATTTGTATTCTCTCTTAAATCAATTATCAATTATCCATTATCATTTATTTAAAACATTTCCAGTTGTTGTGGCCCACTCTTATTCTCTTCTTTCTGTTTTCCTTGAAAAATTTCCATCATCCCAAATTGTTTGTCAGTAATAGTTATAATACCCACGTGCCCCTTCTCAGGCAAACTTTTAACTACCCTTTTCTTATGTACTTCTGCATTTTCCATGCTAGGACAGTGGCGTAGGTAAATGCTAAACTGAAACATACTAAATCCGTCTGTCAAAAGTTTCTTCCGGAATTCAGAATATATCTTTCTGTCTTTCTTGGTCTCTGTCGGTAAATCAAAAAATACAAGTACCCACATAATTCGGTATGCGTTTAATCGGGAATCCATCAAAAAATATATTGAATGAACATTTCCAATCTTACTAATAACCTGCAACCAGAAACCTGCAACTTGTATTCCATTAACTAATCATCACATTAGCACATAGCTAATTGAATTCTCCTAAGCCCCATCTTCTATCTCCATCCTCCCTGTATTTGTATTAAGCCCCTCCTTTGGAGGGGTTGGGGAGGCTCGGATACAATATCTTCCTCGTCTCTCCCATATAACACTTAGCTACCGAAGTTGCTGTTCGCTGTACTGCCACCATCAGTGGGCTACTTTCTCCATCAAGTTCCACATCTACCGCAGGTAGCTTTAATAGTTGTACCTTAAATTCTTGAGTTAAAACATCTACTGCCGATGTATTATCAATGATGCCTCTTACTATCACATCTACAAACGGTCGGTAAGGTTCCATTATATCATCAGCAAGGCAGTAGGCATTATATCGGTTTCTATGAAATATACCTAAAGTTGGCAACAATCCAGCTCCCACTAATGCCCTAGCTACAGTAGCCCTTAGTATAGCATACCCATAGTTTAATAAATTATTGGGTGGAGGCCCTTCCCTCTTTCTGTAAAATTCCCAGGCAGCCGGAAATAAGTTTTTCCAATAGTATCCAGCAGCAACAGCCTCGCTATTATCTGCATCACCACTTTTTACGGTATCTGCAAGATTAATAAGCAATTTATTGGGAATCTTCCATTGCGAAAGTACCATCGATTGATTAGTGATTTTTGCTCTTACAGTCTGTTGCCACAGTTGTTTTTTCAAAGGTTCTGTAGCATCTATTTGTGCCCTGAATCGCTCGCTTTGTAATGTATTTCCTTCTAAGGGTAAAAACAATCCAGAGGGATGCTTAGTTTCATTACAGGTAATCACAGCAGCATTATTAGCTACCAGTTTATCCAAAAGGTACTGCGATAAAGTTATTTGCTGATGTTCTAGTACTACCATGCCAATATCTTCAATAGGTACCGTTTTGTCAGGCATACTCTCCATTCCCTTTACATGAGAATAACTAAGCACAAGTTGCTCATTCCTGCATTTTAAATGGCAGGGACTTTCAATGCAAATTGTACGCTTTACCATACATCTTTATTTTAGTCTAAACAATCTCCCTGTATTTGTATAATCAATTTATAATTCATATTTGAATTACAATGAATAGGTTATTTGTATTTCCTTATCCGCTCCAGTTCCTCTATATCTGCTTTATCTTTCAATCTGCCGGTAGTCATTTTAGTTAGTAACAAATGATTATAATGAATAACAGGAACGGACTTATCTTCCAAAGGAAAATAATTTACTTCTTTTATTGCCTCTTCAAAACTAATCCCGCTAACTTTTGTCAAAAAGTCAATACGTCTCGGATTACTCCCAATAAAAAACACTTGAGCTTTAGTTAAATCCGTTTCTTTAAGTTTAAAAATATCTTCATCTTCTATACCAAATTCTGCTAAAGCATTCAATAGTTTTTGGCGGTTTTCATTATCAGGTTCCAGCCATATATCCATATCACCTGTTGTTCTTTCATAGCCATAATATATTACAGCATAGCCTCCTATCAGCATAAACTTTACATCATTATTGATTAATGCAATTAGCAATTCCTGATGTTCCTCTACAAAAATGTTCATACTGTTTATTTAAATTGAATTTTCTTATCCATCGGCATTCTCAGTTCTGCAGCATATATCCTCTTTGTTAAAAGAGTGGCATTTGTCAGATGCTGTAGTCCGGAAATTCCTGCCATAGCTTTAGCATCAGCCTCATTCATCTCTTCAAATGATCCAAAAGTCTGTATTCTTCTTTTCCCATAATCCACCACTGGTTCCGATACTATTTTCTTTTCTTCATCTTTCATAATGACTCATTTTAATTTCACCCCATTTATTTATCAATTATCCATTATCAATTATTATACTGTTTGTGCTCACCGTCCACCCTATTAGCTAGTACCCCCGTATCTTTCTGCAGGGGAAGAAGGTCTTCGCATTGGTCAGTACGGCTGAAAGCCGTCAGACCATTAAACCTCTCTTTGTAATTAGTATACTTTATCATATTTTAAAATTAAAATAACCATTCTACTTCACCATCAGGTTTTATCCTAAAATGTTTTCCTTCTATAGCCATATTTAGTGAATCTTTTGAATAAAGCAAACGTGGCCAAGGCTCATAATTGTTATAACCATTTAACCTAAGTGCGTCACTTACTGGTCTTGAAAATCCACTTGTTCCACCAACTCCATATTTAATTTCATTACCTTTTTCATCTTTCATGAAAACCTTATCTTTAGGATATGCTACCTGCAATTTTTTATCAGGTCTTGCTTCAAGATGATGTTGGAAAGTAATTCTACCACCAGAAAACTTAACTACTGAATACATTCTATAGCTAATTCTTCTCACATAGTCAACATATTTTTCATTTTCTTTTCGTCTTATTTCTTCTATTTTTTCATCATAAAAAATCACTTTCATTCCTGGTTTCAATAAAGAATATGGCTTTTCTTTATCTCCATTTTCGTTTTCAAATTCTTTCCCTGATTTATTCTTTTTAAACAAAATAATTTCCCTGTTTTCATCTATTTGTTCCATAGATAGAAGCCCAGCCGAATCCTTTAATGAAATAATTTCTAGGTTTCTTTCAGATTTGATATTATTCTCTTTGTCAATTTTATCTTTTTGATATAAAGCTAATATTACATTTTCACCATTTACAGCCCAATATTGTTCTTTGTGTTTTCTATCGGGCAATATCTTCGATGAATTAATGTTCTTATAGGTTTGTTCCTTTATTGATATTGGATTTGAAGCAGATACTTCAATACGTACCCTTCTAATTTTATTTACTTTTTCTCCCTTTTTATTTAACATCCATATACCATTTGCTAAAGCATCTTTAAAGTTGCCAGTCTCTTCAACTTGTAACTTGATAATATTAAAAAGAGCTTTGTCAATTATTTGTTTACCGAGGTCTTGTAAGTCTTTAAAACCAGGGCTTTTAGCATCTTTTTTATATACCAGTTCTTCCCTAATTACGTATTTAACATCCTCAAACTCAAATTCGCCATTCTCCTTTTTCAACCAATTGCCTTCTTCGTCCTTCTTAACCAGTTTTATAGCACCTAAAAAAGAATCCTTATGTAACTGTCCTCTGATAGCATCACCTTTTGCCCACTTTTCTTTTGGTTCAAAAACAGGTATTTTATTCCCATTTTCATCTATTAAAAGCTTTCCTTTTTCGTCGTTTTTCCAAAGTAAGTTTCCTTTATTGTCTCTTCTTTGTATAAGGTTACCTTCACTATCAGTTTTATATATATTGTTTCCTGATTTATCCTTCAATGCTACAACCTTTCCTCTACTTCTGATACGTTTCTTAGCAGGGGTTAATGTTTGGTCTTTTGCGATATTATTTATAAGGATTTCTGCTTCAACTTTGCTGATAATAGGATTGACATCAGGCAAATTACATTGATATTTAAGTTGCGTTAGTTTATCTTGTAATAATTGTATATCATCTTTTATAGCCTTCTTATTAGGTTCTGTATTTGACAGTAATAATTTTTCATTCTCTTGTATTTCATACCATATTGTAAGCATTTGCTCCCTAATAGCTGATGAAGGAATAAGAGATAAAATAATTGCATCTATTGCATGATGACTATGTTTACTTCTATCCTTTTTTATTCCGGTTTCTTGTATTCCAAAAATCTTTCTAAACTCTGCAGTAACTACTCCTTTCTGAACATCTACAGTATTGAAAAAAGTTTTTAGATAATGATAGGCGTATTTTGATATTATTTGCGTATCTACTAATTGACTTCTTTTAAATCCTCCCTTTACTTCTTTCATAGTAAATCGGGAAACTTTATCTTCCCAGTAATTTTGTTCAAACTGCCATAGATGTCTTTGTCTGATACATTGATCTTTTCTTTCTTTTGTAGAAGCTCTTTTCGATTCTGTTTTCCAGAACTCAACATGTAATCTTATATCCTTTACTTTTTGTTCCCATTTTTCTAATCTTGATAAAATGGAGCCATCATAACCATATGCAGGTTTATTATAGTTTTCTAAGTTATATGGAATTTGGTTTTTCTTAATATTTCTGTTAAAGTCGGCATAACAAACTGTAAGGTTTGCAAGGCTATTATCCAACGATTTACTTCTTGGTATGGTATGTTCAAAATCAATTAGATTTTCTTGAAATAAATCCGTTAGTTTAATTATTCTTCCTGTGTACATACAAACACAACCTTGCTCTTTCCATAGCAAATATTTTGCTTGAATGTTTTCTTTAGCTTTTTGTAATTTAAAAAACAGAGATTTATTTATTTTAAGGTAGTTATCTTCGTTAAATTCTTCTATATCTTCATCAATACCTTTTCTATTCTTTTTGGTAGAGATTTCTTTTACAAGTGGTATAAACTTTTTATCTTTCTCATAACCTTCAATAGCATCATCACTTTCAAGCATTTCATACCAGATTCTAAACTTATCTATATCTGAATCATTATCTGCATTAGCTATTGAACCAGTAGCTTCAGGGTCTTTTAATAATTCATAAATAGCATCTCTGAATTCCTTATTTTCTTCGGCTCTTCTCGATTGGTATTCAGTCCATGCCCACCTTTTATTACTGTCATCAAGGTTACTATCTCTTGGTATTTCAACAACAATCCTGGTTTGTTCATCTATTTGTTCAGTAGCTATCAAATAGTTTACATATTTCTTTAATTCATGTAAAGCCCTTAATGCCATTGGGTTTTTAAAAGCACCGGTTTGGGGAGTTCCAAGCATTACCATTTTTTTCTTAATATCCCCGTACTTATATATCCCTTCTTTTGCAGGTGGGTAGATATTTATTTGAGAGGGGTGATAAAGAGCATTTAATTTTTTACAGGCAGGGCATGCACAAGCTGTTTCTCCATCTTTAAGTACTTTAAAAGTATTGGGGCATAATAAGAAATCAAAGTTATTTGCAAGAAACATTTTCATTGATTCTTGTAAATGAGGTAGCTTTTTAAACCTTCTTTCTTTGTCAGAAAAGAAAATTTGATACTCTTTAGTTACTTGTTCGGTAATATTATTTTGTTCATCATGTTGTAATTTGCTCCATGTACTTTTACCATAACTATCTTCAATTGCAATTAATATTTGATTTGTATCAGTTTCTAAACTACCCACAGGAAGTAGTGTATCTGTATCTCCTATTTTATAGTCATAATTTCTTTCAGCAAACTTTTCATCATTAGATAATGCTTTATATTTAGAAATTAGGTTGTTAACAATGTTTAGTATTCTTTTTTCTTCTCTGTTTTTATCAATAACATGTGTCTTTAGATGAGATAAAATATTGTCTTTACTTTCTGACCAAATTTCATCCCCTAATATCTTGGGGACTTTAGCTAATAAAGTTGCTTCGGTATAAATAAAACCAAGTCTTAAAAATGGTAATATATTATTAATTGCATTTAAACTAAGCATACTATAAGCAACAGGCATTGATTTATATAAAGAAAGAAACTTGTTTGTTTTCTTATCTAGCTTTAAAGTATTAATTGCAAATTCTTCAATAAAATCCTCATCATCACTTTCAAATAAAATATGCCAGATATCGTCAATATTATAGGTTATTTTTTGTTCTTTAATTACATTATTTTTCTTCCTGACATATTTAATCTTTTCAGTTTCTAATTTAAAATGTTGCCAATCTTCACCAAATATATCTTTCAATTTTGCAGAAACAGGACAGGCAGAAACATTGGTTTTAAAATCATAATTAAACTGCCAGTTATCGTGTTCATTTTTCTTCTTAATCCAATCAGCAATTTCTCCAAAATAAAAGTCCTTTTTAGATACCCTTAAAAACTTATCTGCATATATTTCTTTTCTATACTTTAGTGAAATTTGAGTCCAGTCTGCAGAATCATCATGCTTGGTTTTATACTGAATATTATTTAAAAAACTCCAGGCTCTGAATTCTTCAAATGCGGGTAAACTAATTGGGCATCTATATTTATTTGTTTCCAAAGTACATTTTCCAATAGTACCTTTTTGCGACCTAAGTGGTCGTTGCCAGAACATAGGAGATTGACTGATTGTCAGATTATCTCCTTTTTTATTTTTAAATATGTTAGAAAAAGGTATGTCTTGTTTAAGGAAAATAATTTCAACCTCTTGCATCAACATTTTTCTAGTTACATATTGATGTAATTCTTTTCTTATTCTAATGTTTGTACCATGTTGTCTATTGTTTTTTTCAATTTCACTAAATATTTCACCTATGGTTGATGTAGTATTAATTTCTAAGTTTAGTTTTTCAATAGCATCCAGAAAACTTTTTCTTTTCTTTCCTTCTGCACCTTTGTCTTTGTCAAAATGTTCTACATTGATTTCATCTTTATCATCATCTTTATTTTGTAATTTCTTACTACTTTTAAATCCACGATGTTGTGCAATATGATATAATGCTCTTCCAAGCTTATGTTTGTTTTCATCTGATGAAAAATCAAGTTTAATTGTTGCTAATTCTTCTCTTAGCTGATACGGACTTGTAAAATCAGGTATTCCATCATTATTAAAATCAAGTTTAATCCAATTATCAAATAATATGTCATCTAAAGGATAGGTTCTACCTCCCTTACCTTTTATTGCTTCTTCTTTATCATAATGTTTCCATTTATACAAACTATCTTCTTTTATTGGGCAATATCCTTCCTTTCTTAAAATTTCTAGAGTTTCCCAAAGTTTATATTTTCTAGATTGATAAAGTCTTCTTAAACTTCGTTTACCTGTCCTTTCAGCTGCATGTGATAGTGTGAATTTACCTTTGTCGTCTTTCCCTACACCTGTATCGAAGGTTATAACAGTAGTCTTTTTAAATTGATTTTCTTTGTCTGTTAAATCTCTTAAAGTAGCACCAATAGAGTTACTTCCAAGATCAAGGGATAAAATTTTATTTTCCATTTTTCATTAAATTAAAGATTCCTATTATACATTTGCATCAAGTTTGAAAGACTTATCACAATAAGGCTATAAGCCGAAGATTTCTTAGCTCTGCGTTTCGTGGAGCTTTTTTTACCCCTCAAATATAATTACCCTGTCCCACATTTTCTATTAAGCTGTCAACAATCATTAATTATATTAACTTATTTTACTATATCATTTTGGTTTTCTTTCTATTATAATTTAATTATTACATTAAAAAGTAAAATTAATCAGTCGTTTATAATCACTATTTATATTAAACTTTATAAACCTTTCAGTTTGCATACCTTTACTGCAATAAAAAAACGAAATCCTATCACATGAAAAAAATTGCCCTACTCTTAAATGTTTCAGATGATACAGATATCAACCTACTGATAGCAAAAATTCAAAAACAACATAAAGGAATAATTGTCGAAGAAACTATTCACGACTTATTGTTAGGGGATAATTTAATACAGTTTGTTTGTCCCTTACACAAACAATGTACTTGCTTGGAAAATCAATCTAAACCAGATATTAGAAATATTGGGATACATGATATCGAAGGTATCGTCATGAAAGAGTTAGAAAACATACTATTTATAGTAGCAAAGGCTAGTAGTGCCGAAATTCATTTCATTAAAGGAGAAAATATTGTAGTCAGTAAACCATTGGCATTTTTCGAACTATTATTACCCAAAAACCTGTTTTGTCGTATTAGCCGTTTTCATATTATCAACCTGCACTTATTTACCAAATACTATACCGAAGATGGAGGCTATGTCTTAATGCAAAACAAAGAAAAACTCTCAGTCCTTGGCGACTATAAATCAACCTTTCTTAAAATTATCGAAAACCTAAGCTAATTTTTATATTGCTCAAAGAATTTGTATTCATTGTATTAATGTATTTTAATTATCAAATTCTCCAATATCAAATTTTCAAATCAATATACTGTCTGTATTACTATTGCCTCCATGCTTGTATTTGTACTATTTTTCAAATGACTATATCATTCCTCAAAAGCCATCTATTCCCCTTCATAAACTCAAAACGCCATTTCATAAATTACCATTTTATCCTTGCTTAAATCGTCTTCTACTTTTGCCCTCGATAAAAATTTATTTTATGAGTAAGAATACAGAATCAGGGCATCAGAAAAATGTAGATAATTTCAATACATTAAATATTGGAGTTGCATCATACGGTATTAAGTACAAACCTTCCAACCCAAAAATTGCACTCTTGGCATTACAAACAGCATATTCTGTTGCAAGCAAAGCAAAAGTAGATTCCGATGATATGCTTAAAATTCAAAAAGATGCTATCTTAGAAAGAAAAAATTGTTTTAATCCAATTCCTAAATTGTCCACCAGAATTCTTAGAGCATTAATAACTTCAGATGTCGATGCAGGAGTTATTACACAGGCAAAAGCATTTGTAGCAAAAATTCGTGGAGAAAGAATGATCCCACTACCCAAAGTTGTTGAACCTGTATTAACTACTCCTACACCTGTGCCTCCAATAATACCAGTCACACACTCAGTTTCTCAGCAATCATTTACCAATATGGTCGATCATTTTAATGGGCTGATGATGGTGGCTAATAATGAAGAAAATTACAAGCCAAATGAAACAGATCTAACAATTATTTCATTAACAGCACTAGTACTTACAATGAAAAAAGACAATCGTGATTGCGATACAGCTATGTTCAATTACAACAACGCAATCATAGCTCGTAATGTAGCTTTGTATGAACCTAAATCAGGAATTTGCGATCTTGCAGCTACAACCAAAACATATATATCACAATTATATGGTCTTAAATCTCCTGAGTATAAATCAATTTTGAAAATCAAATTTGTAAAGCTGGTTAAGTTAGCTTCATAACTAATTGTAAGCTTACTGAAAATAAAAAAAGATAAGTCATGACATTTATTTGTTGTGGCTTATCTTTTTTTATTTTCTATGGGAATGTTTTTCTAAACAATCATATTTTTGGTTTGAATGTAAATTATGAATTTCTATATTGTCATAATATTTACCTTATTAAACATCCTTACAGGTTAAATAACCATAATTGATATCCTAAAAAGTATTGCAAAAAACAATTCTGTCATATTCATTATCTGTTCACTTATGCAATTTTACTTAATAGCCTAAATTATTTTATTTTCAACAATATGTAGCTTTAATCAATCGTAATCAGGGTTGTTTGCAACTATTTTATATTAAAAGTCCTTGTTCTTCGAGTCTATGATAATAGTAACAGGACCATCATTTAACAATCTTACTTTCATATCTGCCCCAAAGATGCCTGTTTGTATAGGTTTGCCAAGTTCTTGTTCAAGTTGTTTAATAAGTCGTTCATAAATTGGAATAGCAATATCTCCTTTACTGGCTTTAATGTAAGAAGGTCTGTTGCCTTTTTTTGTAGCAGCATGCAATGTAAACTGGCTTACGAGTAGAATGTCTCCAGCAATATCCTGAACACTCTTATTCATCACTCCATCTTCATCATTGAAAATTCTGAGTTGTACAATCTTCTTACTGATCCATTGAATATCTTCTGCTGTATCAGCATCTTCAATGCCAACAAGGACTAATAAACCAGCAGAAATTGCGCCGGTAATATTATCGTCAACGGTAACGGAAGCTTCAGAAACTCTTTGAATTACAATTCTCATGTAATTGGATTATAAATGTGATTAGTAACTAAAGAAACACATTTTTAACTTACAACTATATACTTAAAACTTATCACTTATTTCCCTGCTTTCTCTTGCCACTCAAGCATTCCTCCTTCCAGATTGGCCACATTAGTAAATCCAAGTTGCTCGAGAACTAAAACAGCATTTAGGCTTCTTCTTCCACTTCTACAATACACAACTACTTCATCATTTCTATAGTCTTCAATATCCTCTATCTGCATAGTCTGTACTTTTCCTAGTGGAAGCAATACACCACCAATATTATAGTCAGCATGTTCTGCAGGTTCTCTTACATCTATCAGTTTAATATCTTCGCCAGCATCAAGCCTTGGCTTTAAAGTTTCGAAGCTTATTGTTTTCATTGTATATAATTCTTAATTAATAATTTTTAATTTTTAATTCTTAATTCTTAATTCTTAATTCTTAATTCTTAATTCTTAATTCTTAATTGTAGTAGTATCTACTACCGGAGGCTGACTTCCCAACCATAAATCCATTATTTGTCCGGGCTTTATTTTATTAGGAACTTTATTGCCAGGAGTAGATTCAGTGAATGGTTCCGGATTTTGTTTTACTACAAATGCTGCTAATGTATCTTTAATATTACCATCAGTAAATACAGGGTTTGATAAACCAATATTTCTCGATGTAAGTAATGCTTTTGCTGCAGCAAAGGATAAACCAACAACAGGTGGAACAACCATTTCACTATCACCCAATCCACTGCCTAGTACAAAGCTTATGGAACTACCTAAAGGTATTTTAGTGCCTGGTTTAATTTCACTACCCATATAGGATTGAGATAATACACTATTGCGGGCAATGTCTGGACGATAGGTTGTGTCACCTAGTTTGAGACCTACACTGGTAAGGTACATAGATGCACTTCGAATTGTAAATCCTACAAGGTTTGGCATATCTATCAATGGTGCCTGTGCTCTGTTTACAGTTAAAAATACGGTTCTCCCATGCTTTACTTGTGCATCTGTTTCAGGAGCTTGTTTTATTACCGAAAGCTTAGGCGCATTTGGATCATATACAGAATCAGTTACTTCTACCGTAAATCCTTTAGATTGAAGTTCCAGTCTTGCGGCGTCAGCATTCTTGCCAACTACACCTGGTACTTTCTCATAATGTCCATGATCGGTAATCCAGTTAAGTAAACCAAAAAAAGATAATATAAGAAACATCACCAGCGCTATTGCAGTTAGTATGTTTACCCAAAGTGGCTTTGTAGTTAGAAACTTAAACACTCAGTTTGTTTTATTTATTTGTAAGCAAAAATAACAGTATAATGTATTGAAAGAATATACCCTACAGATTATTGAAAACAAGCTTCTATTAAATTAGAATAAAAATCAGTAAGCGTCATTCCTGCTGCTTTTACCTGTTGTGGAATAATACTGGCACTACTTTGTCCTGGAACCGTATTTATTTCAAGCATAAACGGCTGTTGGATGCTTTCATTATAAATAAAGTCGATACGTACCACTCCATTGCAATTGAATACCTTATAAGCTTTCTTTGCAGTATTAGCTATTTGCTCTGCAATAAGTGGACTGGCATTTGCAGGCGTTATCTCTTCACTCATACCAAGATACTTAGCTTCATAATCAAAGAAATCTTTCTGGGTAATAATCTCCGTCATTGGCAGAGATATAATTTTACCCCCCGATTTATAAACCCCAATGGTAAATTCTCTACCACTTATAAATTCTTCTATCAATACCTGATTGTCTTCATTAAAGGCTTTATGAATAGCAGCTTCCAGTTCGTTCGCATCAACTACTTTACTCATACCAATACTACTGCCACCATTGTTTGGTTTTACAAAAACTGGTAAGCTTAGTTGTTGTAAAATATCATTAACATCGTAGGACTCTTCTTTGAAAAGATGTACACTCTTTGCAACGCTTATACCAGCAAATGCTGCTACAGCCACAGTATACCTCTTATTGAATGTAAGTGCCGATGTCGCAGCATTACAAGTAGAGTAGGGGATGTTCAGCATATCTAAATACCCTTGAAGTTTTCCATCTTCTCCCGGAGTTCCATGCAGACACATTAAAACAGCATCAAAATGTGTCGTACCATTACTGGTAGCTATTGAAAAATCGGTTTTATTTACAGGTGTTTTAATAGTATCAGCATCTACATAAAACCATCCTGTTGGATTAATATCTATATAATATACATTATATAGATTCCTGTCAATATTCGCAGAGACAGTTTCGGCGCTTTTATAACTGATCACAGCTTCACCACTATATCCTCCTGTAACCAAAGCAATGTTTTTCTTCATATAACTGAATTAAAAAGTATTTTTAATCACAAACCTCAAGATTTAAGATGTATAATTAAGGTTTACTCATATAATAAAAACAGCTACAGAACCAATTCTGTAGCTGTTTTTAAGTTGTTTTTTATTACTTAGTAGCTTCTTCCTCTTCTGACTGATGTTTTATTTCGAACTTCAGCTTTCCTTCTTCTTTATCTAGTGTGGCAATTAAAGTATCACCTTGTTTAATATTCAAGCCAAGTATCTCTTCTGCTAAAGGATCTTCCAGGTGCTTTTGTATCGAACGATGCAATGGTCTTGCGCCAAACTGAACATCGTATCCTTTATCAGCAATAAAGTCCTTAGCTTCCTTGGATAATTCAAGGTTGAAACCTAAGGTGTTCAATCTCTTCATTACTCCCTTCATTAATATATCAATAATGAGGAAGATGTCATCTTTGGTAAGAGAATTGAAGATAATTACATCGTCAATACGGTTTAGAAACTCGGGAGAGAAAGTTCTCTTCAATGCTTTTTCTATTACTGCTTTATTGTTCTCATCTGCATTCTGCATTCTTGCTGCGGTTGCAAATCCAACACCATCTCCAAACTCTTTCAATTGTCTTACCCCAATGTTCGAGGTCATAATAATCAAGGTGTTCTTGAAATTGATTTTTCTGCCTAATCCATCAGTAAGCTGACCATCATCCAACACCTGCAATAAGATATTGTAAATATCTGGGTGTGCTTTTTCTATCTCATCCAATAGGATTACACTGTAAGGTTTACGTCTTACTTTTTCGGTAAGCTGACCACCTTCTTCATATCCTACATATCCTGGAGGTGCACCTACTAAACGGGTAACAGTAAACTTCTCCATGTACTCACTCATATCAATGCGGATCAATGCATCTTCTGAATCGAATAAATATTTTGCAAGAGAACGTGCTAACTCTGTTTTACCCACACCAGTAGGGCCTAGGAAAATAAATGTTCCTATAGGTTTCTTTGGATCTTTTAACCCAACTCTGTTTCTCTGGATAGCTTTTACCACTTTAGAAATAGCCTCTTTCTGACCTATTACCATTTCTTGCATGTCTTCAGCCATTCTTCTCAACTTCACGGTTTCAGCTTCCACCATTCTTTTCACAGGAATACCAGTCATCATACTAATTACCTCAGCAATATGTTCTTCAGAAATAGGGTAGCGTTTATACTTGCTATCTTCCTCCCAGGTATTCTTTGCTTTTTCCAGTTCTTCGCCAAGACGTTTTTCTGTATCTCTTAAAGATGCAGCTTCTTCAAAACGTTGGCTCTTTACAACTTTATTCTTTTCCTGTTTAATCTCTTCTATTTTCTTCTCCAGCGTAAGAATGTCTTCAGGTACATTAATGTTTTTTAAATGCACTCTTGCACCTACTTCATCCAATACATCAATCGCCTTATCTGGAAGTAGTCTGTCCGTCATATAGCGGTCGCTTAGTTTTACACAGGCCTCAATAGCTTGCTCATCATAAACTACACTATGAAAATCTTCATACTTACTTTTAATATTAGTAAGTATCTGAATTGTTTCATCTACACTTGGTGGTTCTATCAATACTTTTTGGAAACGACGGTCAAGGGCTCCATCTTTTTCAATGAATTGACGATATTCATCCAGCGTTGATGCTCCAATGCATTGCAGTTCACCTCTCGCTAAAGCTGGTTTAAAAATATTCGATGCATCCAGAGAACCACTAGCACCACCTGCTCCAACAATTGTATGTATTTCATCTATGAAAAGTATCACATCTCTATTCTTCTCCAACTCACTCATGATAGCTTTCATTCTTTCTTCGAATTGTCCGCGGTATTTTGTACCGGCAACTAATGCAGCAAGATCAAGTGAGATAACTCTTTTATCGAACAATACACGACTCACATTTCTTTGAATGATTCTTAATGCAAGTCCTTCTACAATGGCGGTTTTACCCACACCAGGCTCACCAATTAAGATAGGATTATTCTTTTTCCTTCTGGAAAGTATCTGAGAAACTCTTTCAATCTCTTCTTCCCTTCCTACAATTGGATCTAGGTTACCTTGTTCAGCAATCTTGGTGATATCTCTACCAAAATTATCCAAAACTGGAGTCTTACTCTTTATATTGCCTACGCCAGGTTTACTACCCGCTTTTTGCTGAAATCCCGAACGTTGTTTTTCATCATCAAATTCGTCATCATTTTCATCAGAAAAGTCACTCTTGGGCATTTGAGAAGCATTATTGCTAGCCACTCCAAGTTCATTACGGAAACTGTCGTAATCAATATCAAACTGATTCAGTATCTGTGTAGCAATATTGTCTTTATTCTTCAAAATACTCAATAAAAGATGTTCAGTTTCTACAACAGGACTCTTTAATGATTTAGCTTCCAGAACAGTAACTCTTATTACTTTTTCAGCCTGCTTGGTCAATGGTAAACTATTCAAGTTTACCACTGCTTTACCGCTTTTATCCCTGATAGCAAGTTCTATTTCTTTTCTTAGCTCTCCCAAATCTACCTGAAGATTTAGTAAAACCTTTAATGCAACATTCTCGCCATCTCTTATTAAACCAAGTAACAGGTGTTCTGTGCCTATGAAGTCGTTGCCAAGCCTGATAGCTTCTTCCCGACTAAAAGAGATCACCTCTTTCACCTGTGTAGAAAAATTATTATCCATAAAAATTAATTTTCAATGTATGAACAAATATATTTGACAAAAGTTATTACTAAAACGTCTCAAACATAAGCAATGAACTTCAAAGTTGATACCAAAGAAAAATTTTGTGTAATAAGAATTGAAGAAATACAATTTATTGACACAATGTCAGTCTCTCTAACAGAGTTTTGTGAACAAAAACTGACTGAAACGGTAAAAAATGTTATTCTCGATTTTACTATAGTAGAAGAAATAGATGACGAAGCGATTGAACGTCTGGCTGAACTTCAACAGTTATTTTTCAATGCTCAGGCATCTTTTGTGCTTTGCTGCATTAAGGAAAGTATCAAAAAACAAATAATAAATCTGGTAGAATCATTAGAATATTCTATTACGCCTACAGAAAGCGAGGCCTGGGATATTGTACAAATGGAAGAAATTGAAAGAGAACTCTTAGGATAACAAAGTTCATTCGTGAAAATACTCCTTAAGTTACGTAAATAGTGAGTTAGTGACTATTAAAATAACTCATAATTCATTTTAAAGAAACTCACGAATAGTAATAAAACATACAATGAGCATTACATTATTAGCAATAGAATCTTCTTGCGACGAAACCTCTGCATCTATTTGTAGAGATGGTAAAATATTATCCAATATAATTGCTACACAAGCAGTTCATGAAAAATATGGTGGAGTAGTTCCTGAACTGGCAAGTAGAGCACATATGCAAAATATTGTTCCTGTTGTTCAGGATGCATTAGCGATTGCTAAGGTTGATTTAAAAGAATTGGATGCTGTAGCTTTCACGCAGGCTCCCGGTTTAATAGGTAGTTTATTGGTAGGTGCTCAATATGCCAAATCAATTGCACTTGCTATAAATAAACCCCTCATTGCTGTGCACCATATGCAGGCACATGTATTGGCAAATCTGATAGGAGAGAACATACCCTCTTTCCCATTCTTATGTTTAACGGTTAGTGGCGGACACACACAAATAGTGCAGGCCCATGCTCCTTTAAATCTTGAAATTATCGGACAAACAATAGATGATGCTGCAGGAGAGGCTTTTGATAAATCCGCTAAAATGTTAGGACTCCCTTATCCCGGAGGACCTTTAATAGATAGACATGCAGTAAATGGTAATCCTTTAGCATTCACTTTCGCTCAACCACAGATTACTGGTCTCGATTTTTCTTTTAGTGGACTAAAGACTTCAGTTCTATATTTTCTTCAGAAACAAACACCTGAATTTATTGCAGAAAATATGAATGATTTATGCGCATCTATTCAGTATACCATCATTCAGATTCTACTAAAGAAGCTGGATAAAGCAGTGAAACAAACCGGTATAAAACAAATTTGTCTTGCAGGTGGTGTAAGTGCCAATAAAGGGTTAAGAAATGCACTCACTGAAACAGGACAAAAGAAAGGTTGGAAGACTTTCATACCTCCTTTCGAATATTGTACCGACAATGCTGGAATGATTGCCATAACCGCTTATTATAAATACTTAGAAGGCCAATTCGAAGAAATGAATATTTCACCATCTGCAAGATCAATTATGTAGATTACTGGTCAAAGTAAAAAGTAAAAAAAAGTAAAAAGAAACTAATCTTAAGCTTTAAAATAAACACATTTTGTATTTGTGTATAATCTAGTATGATCAATACAAAATGAATCTTATCAAATATATACCTATTTTATCAATTGGATAAAGATGAAAATGAAGAATTAACTATTGCCAACCAACAAAAAACAATTTTAAGCAATTTGAATATATTCACTATATGTCACGCTTACTCAGTGATTCAATATAAATATTCAACAGCTTTTGCTGTTATCCTACATTATTCGTACCTGTTTCTGTATTTTAATAAGCTTTGCAACTCCTTAGTAGACTACCTATAAAGTTCAATGTACTTGTATTCGTCAAGAATAACGGGAACTGAATTAATGGTGATCAAATTTCGTCAGCGTCTTGTAAGTAAATATTAAACTGACCAACGTAAGAAACGCAGCTACTAAAAACGACACACCTGGAAAATAGACGAAACT
>Ga0214192_1000540_pt1 | contig 23222 bp, 29 predicted proteins | sample TroBogEpilimnion_44_FD_153030 | JGI IMG/M metagenome (GOLD analysis project Ga0214192, IMG submission 153030) | Freshwater microbial communities from Trout Bog Lake, WI - 29JUL2008 epilimnion | ecosystem: Environmental > Aquatic > Freshwater > Lake > Epilimnion/Euphotic zone | place: Trout Bog... | reverse complement strand
GGGTAGCAGGCAGTGGTGGCACGGGCTATGGCTTCATAGAAGTAGAACAGCTGATCTGATCCAATCACCGCGCACACGGTAAATATGAGGGCATAGCAACCCAAGGATCTGCCACATGACCGCTCTCAACTTCCCACCACAACCACAGGACGTAGGCAACACATACGTAGGGGGCAACGGCGTTACCTACGTGTGGTCCGGTACCATATGGACGGTGGCAGGCAATCCCGGCAGCACGGGCAACGTGGTTTTTGCGGGCAACACCATAGCCACTGCCAGCGGTGGTAACGTTACCATACAAGCAGGCACAGAAGATTGGACGTTCACTGAGAACGGCACGCTGTTGGTACCCTCGCCCGTGAGCAGCATCCTCTTGTTCACGCTGGACAGCAGCCACTATGTGCCCACTGAAGGCAAGCCTGTGCTGAACCTCACGGGCTCGCCATGGCAGCTACAGGGTCAGTTCGTGTATTCTCTGGAAGGTGTGGTGTCTCTGGAGCTGAACAATCCATTCCCAGAATATGTCAATCCAGGTTATGACAGCAATGATGCCTTTGCCTTTGGCAGTGACATCACAGGCATACCCAACTACGTGCTCACACTGACCTTGCTAGATGTAGTGCTAGAGGGTGGCGCAGGTTGGACTGCCAACGTGGCTGCCAGTGAGCCTCCTGCCTATCCGCCTAGCCTACAGAGCAGAGGCGCCACACAGATCACCAGCGGCGAAGTCAGCTACGTGCTGGGAGCTGACGGGCATCTGTTGCTGCCTGATAATGTGTCAGGCATACCCACTGAGATCAGCCTCAATGGCGGACCTGCTGTGGGCTACACCACGGCCACCAACGTGCCAACCGTCACAGACAGTGGTGGGGGAGCAGGCATGACCGTGGACATCGTGGCCGATGGCTTCAGCATCAGCAGCGTGGCCATCAACCAACCAGGTCAAGGCTATGCTCCAGGTGATCAGCTACAGATCAACCAACCAGGCAGCACGGGCAACGGTGAAATCACGGTCACAGCCACACGCAGTCACAGCAGCATGTTGGCATGGCCTGGCTTGGGCAACCTCAGCTTTGACGACAGCGGCAGCCTAGCACTGAACGTGAACGGTTCAGTCTGGAGCTTCAACACAGACGGCAGCACCACTTTGCCAGACGGCGAGCCTGTGTATTTTGGCAACGGCAATGCCACTATACAAGCAGGCATGGGCTTCCACATCAACAGCGAAGAAGGCATTGCTATCACCGCAATCAACACAGATACCTCCACCAATTACACCTGGGGCTTCAGCACGGATGGTACACTGTATGTGCCACCAGGCAGCTACCTCAAGGCTGATGTCAGCAGCAGCGTGGGCTTGGCCACCAATGATGGCAATACCATAGCCTATGCTGATCCCAGCGGCTTCTTCATAGACACGCTGTACAACACTGAAGAATACCAGTGGCAGTTTGACAACCAAGGTAACCTCACGCTGCCATCAGGCGGTACCATCAACTTCTCAGACGGCAGCAATGCTCTGGTAGGCGGCAGCAGTGGTCCCATATCACAGCTACAGAGCTACACCAGCACTGCTGGATTCGCTGACACTGGTATTCGCTTCCAATGGAGCTTCAATGATGGCGATGCCAACTATGAGGTCAACTATCAAGGCCAGTTCCTAACTCCCTATTACAACTTCCCTGGCACTCCGGGTCAGTCAGGACAGGTGTTGATCTACGACATCAACAACACAGATAGTCCAGATCTAACCTGGGGTTACGTTACCGGTAACATCAGATTCACGGGCAACAGCTTGTATGACCTTGGTGGGATCGTCGTGGAGAACGCTGATCTATCACACGCTGCTACCGCAGCATTGATATTACCAGCCAATGGCAGTTCCGACTCCATAATATTGAACAGGCTATACGGCAGCGTCACCATCGGAACTGGCCCTGCTAATAACATAACCAACACGTGGCAGTTTGGATCCGACGGTACCACAGCATTCCCTAATTACAGCTTCGCGGCTGCTGATGGCACTGCCGGGCAGATGCTAGCAACTAATGGCAGCGGTTCTGTGACCTGGACCACACCTCCAGGACCCACAGGCAATGCCAACACTGGCAACATCACCTTCGTGAACAGCACCATGGCCAGCAGCGTAAATGCTGACATGGTATGGCAGAGCAACGGCTTTGACCTAGTGTTTGCTGCTACCAGCAACGGTGGCGCGCTGACTCTGCCAGACTACCAAGGCACGGGTGGCTATGGTCAGATCACTGGCTCAACTGCTGACACTGGCATAGACCTCTACACCAACGAATCCAGCTTCAGCGAAGTGTGGCTCAAACCCGCGAGCCAAGGTGGCAACGTGTGGATCAGCACCAATGGTGAGACTAATGTCTGGGACTTTGACATCACCGGCAATATCACGCTGCCTGCCAACGGAGGCATAATCAGCAGCAATGCCATGACCATACAGACCACAGAGGACATGTGGCTCCGCAGCTCCGGTGTGGGTGGTATTGGCATGTTCAGCGGCAACAGCCAGCTGGCGGTCACAGGCGACCTTGGTATCGTGATGTATGGTGATGAGATAGGCATCAGCCCTAATGATGGGGGTTATGTGCTGATCACCATGTACAACAGCAACAACTTCGTGCAGATCACTGGCCCGGTCGGCAGCTGGACCTTTGATCAGACTGGTAACCTAACCCTGCCTCCAGGTGGTACCATCAACTGGCACGATGGCAGCAACGCACTGGTAGGCGGTGGAGGTGGTTCAGGCACAGTGAACTATGCTGCCTACGTGCAGAGTGCCAACGTTGACGATGCTAACCTTGGAGACAACGACAACTATCCAAGCCAAGGTCGCGTGAGCTATACCATCAACAGCACTCCTGGCATCATCTCCACTGGCTTGATCATTACCAGTGGTACTCAAGCAGACACCTATGTTGAAGGCACAGCAACAACTGGTCAGCAGATCTTGACCTTCACCACTGGTTACCAGAGCACTCCGTTCACGGTAGTAGCATTCGTGACCACCAATGCCGGCACTGTATACAGCGCACCAGCGACAGGCACCAGCGGTTACGTTTGCTTCCCAGCAGGCACGCTGATCACACTGGCAGATGGCACTGTCAAGCGGATTGAAGACATAACATATGCTGACCATATCAAGGTCTGGGACTTTGACAACGGCGTGTCCGCAAGCGCACCACCAATCTGGCTCAAGGCCGCAGAAACAGCCCACGAATACAACCTGCTCACGTTCAGCGATGGTACAACGCTGCGCACGGTTGGTCACCATCACATATTCAACAAGGCTGCTGGACGCTTCACTCACACCATGATGGCAGACACGCCACTTGGCACGGTCACTGTCAACGACCGCGGTGAAGAGATTGTGCTGGTCAGCGCAGAGGTCATATCAGAGCCAGTGACCTACTACAACCTGTGGACAGAGTACCATCTCAACTGCTATGCTGACGGTGTGCTGACCAGCAACAGGTTCAACAACACCTACCCAATAGCCGACATGAAGTTCGTCAAGGATCATCGCGAATTAAGGCCATTAAGCGAATTTTCTGGCATTGATCACAAGTGGATAGCAGGACTGAGGTTGCAGGAACAGTGTGCGGAGCATACAGCGGGTTACATACGCTGGTATGTGGAAACTCGCTTGGAAGCGCTGGACATACGTTCTACAGTGATGGCTTGACCTTGCTATGAGCATAGTCATAGAGCAGGGCATAACCATACAGGGTGGCATCACCATAGGTGGTGCTAGCAGTGGACCTGCTATCGTAACTGCCAATCTCCAGCTGTACTTGGACGCTGCGCTGGGATCTAGCTATCCAGGCTCTGGCACAACATGGTATGATCTCAGCGGCAACGGCAACGATGTGGACATGCAGAACAGCGGCAGCATCTCATGGACCAGCAGCGGCGGCGGTTATTTCAGCACGGGAGCTGACGGTTACTTCAACAACACAGCAACCAACAACCTCCCATCTGGCTCAAGCCCCTATACTCTCTGTGCCTGGGTGCAATGGCCCAGCGGCACTTGGCCTGGAACAGGCGGCATCTTATGTGTTGGGGACGGCTTCGGTAGCGTGGGCAGCGTTAACGCTTTTCGCACCATAAACTCACCCAATGGTCTTGACAACTATTGGTGGGGCAATGATTTTTCATCAGTAGTAACCTTGGTAGATTATACCCAATGGGTGAACGTGATAGCACAGTGGGACGGAAACAATCGCAGCCTTTGGGCCAATGGTCAGCTGGTGGGTACGCAAGCTGCCAGTGGTCTGGATACCAATGATGCCAATCTTCAGGTTGGTCTGACTTGGCCTGCGCAATACGAGTATCTGCAGGGCAACATCGGACAGGCTTTGATCTATGATCGTGCGCTGACCAGCGGTGAGATACAGCAGAACTATAACGCCATTAGCTCACGCTACGGCCTGTGATCAAAGATTGAGACGCTTGAAACCCAGTTCCATCTGCTCAGTGCTGATGGCATTTTCAGTGTAGCCTTCAAACAGCGTAGTTTTATACTCATCCTTGGGCGCCGATTCCTCACCTTGGTTCACCATCATGTAGGCCCAGCTGGTGTATTCCCTGAGGCTGGTCTTGGCAATCACTCGCTGCCTAAAGTATTTGCGCGGGAAACCTTCGTACCAATCCAACGCTGCTAGATCACCGTCATTGAGCTCCCAGAGCACGCCAAGAGCATAATCATCGAGTGCTATGTCCAAATCAGCAACTCCTCGCCAACGGAACGCATAACCATCTACCCAGGCCGGCCCAAGGCACACTGCTCGTGGGCAGCGGTCCAGCATGAACTTGGAATTAGTGTTACGGCCATAGGCGAAGTAATAATGTGTCATGCTACCAGCATAACACACTATTAAATATCAGTCAACGGGAGATTGGCCATGGACACTGCACAGATGACAGAGATGCTAGACGACCTAAGCTTGGTACGGGCACAAGCAGAATTCAATTCCGTGGTTGCCAGTCTCAACGGTAGCTCAGACGAAAAACTAGAGAGCATGCTGAGGCATCGTGAACAACTGTTAGCTGATCTGCAGCACTATGAGCTCACAGCCAGTCTGGAAAAATACATGACCAGCAAGATTGAAGATGTGGTAGAGCGCAGCTTGCGCGAACGTTTAGACGCAGCCAAACACATATTGGTGTCGCGGCAGATCAAGGACATCCAAGCTAGATTGCAGATCCTAGATGCATGGATGGAAAATCACAGTTTGGATTAGGCCATCATCGGCGCCAGTTCAGGCACTAGCTCTACCAAACTCTCACCGCGTAACCTATCCAAGCGTCGCGTGAATTGCTTGAATTTCAATGTCAACCACTCTATCTCTTCTTCTATGGGAAACTCTGTTCCAAACTCTGTATCAGATATGGTTTGTTGTAGTATATCACGCATATCATCGTCTGATGATAGCCTGCTAGCTGCTATTTCTCGCATATGCTGCGGCACTAACTTCGCTCGCAGATATGGCGGGTCGTGCAACAGTGAGTCTGCATGATCCAGACCTTGCCCGAATTCGCTCTCAATCCATGTGCGTAAATTGCCAAGGTCAAAAATGGTGTATGCATAGATTGTGTTGGCCACGCGCAGAGTCTTTAGATTGCTGAGATTTGTAAGGTCGTGCCATCGCCTGCGGCATTGATCCCAACTTAGATTGCTGCCTCTAACATACTCGTGTAGCTTGCCTGTGGCATCAATGCTCAGAGCTATATTGAGCGTTGGAAACTGCTGCAATAGGCTTAGCAACTCTGCATCTTGTTGCGTGCCGTTGGTTATAATGCGCAGTTCTTCTGTGCGTTCATGCAAACCAAGTGCAATCATCTGTTTCAGCAATTGCCTGTTCTCTGGAATATACAAAGGTTCACCGCCCTTCATCTCTATGGTTAGAGGACTGGCACTGCTCTGCATCAATTTTATAATCTCTGTTACTCTGGGTATGCTAGAGTCTGCATTATGGGTGGGCATCTTGGTATGGCTCCAGTTAAGGTCAGCCAATTCCGCAGCATCTTTATACCATGCTGTGCTGTTATAAGGTCCGCAAATGCGGCATTTCTGATTGCATTTGTTGCTGATGCTGATGTCAAACCATGCTATCTCGCTGTACAATGGATCACGTAATCGTCTAATATTGATGAGATTGGCAGTGCGCTCATTGTATACCCTGCGCAGGCTCTTGGTACCATCTGCGTCATGCCCGTAGCATTTTCCGCAGCCTTTGACAGATTCTCCGTTGAGCATACGACGCTTGACCTCTTGCATCTCGTCGCTTCGCAGCCATTCTGTCCGGTCGCCTTGGTATTTGATCTTGTGGTTAACACAGCAGATGGTGTTGCTACCATCTGCATTTATGTTATGAACAGTCCACGGTGCAGCACAGAATGTTTCACTGATCATGCATCGTGGATCCTATATCACAGATGCGGCTGGAGCTGTGTGGCATCACCACGGAATGTAAAGTATCCTATGTGGTTCAGCGTGATGGTCAAGTCGGCCCAGATCTTGCCACCCATGGCACGCCAACGCTTGCAGAAGGTATAATCTTCACTGAGGTATTCCTTGCTGTCGTTGTCAATCTCAGTGTCAAACAGCGCGTACTTGAACGGATCATACTTGGGATCCAATCCGATGCTGTCCACGTAGTGCAGTTCAGGATGCTTGGCGATCATCTGCTCTAGCACGTGGCGTTTGATCATCATAAAACCTGTGCCCAGATTGGCCACTTCAACTAAGTTGCCTTGCTTCTCTGCACCCGGTACCTTGTTGACCACGTAGCTGATGGGCAGTGCCTTCTTGGGATATAGTCCGCCCACCACGTCCCTGTCAGCTATGATCAGCTTGAAGATTTCTTCTGGCTCAAAGCCGATGTCAGCGTCCACGAACATCAAGTGCGTGCTCTTGGGTTCAAAATACAGCATCTTGGCAACCAAGCTGTTGCGAGCGCGGCAAACCAAGCTTTCGTTTACCATGGTGTCAATGGTGAAATTCAACCCAAGGCGCTGAGCCGTGGCCATGTATTTCAGCATGCTGATGAAGGTGCCTTCGTTGATCTGGCCACCGTAGCAAGGGATGCAAAAGTGAACCCTGGCTGCTTGCAGCACCTTGACCATATCTTGAGTAAGTTCCATTGGAGTCTCCGATCGTTACTCCTGTAATTATGTGGTAAGATCGGAGACCTAACAAATTATCAGTCTTCAGTTTCTGCGTCTGATTTGCTCAAGCTGAGGAACACATGCGCAGTGTCCACAGCATCAATGTAGTTAACCAGATCGTTCAAACCTTCGTTGTCAATGTGATAACCAAGGTTCACATGCTTGAGTAAGCCATACTTGCGACTGATGCGCTCGGCTTCAATGCCAACTGAGCTGCGTTCATCAAACTCGGGCATGCTGATCTCATAGTGCCTCTGCAGCGTGCGGTATGGTCCCAGATCCACGTTGCTTGCAGCCTTCATGTCGCTGAGTCCACCGAGAAAGTTGATCAGCTCGCTGTCTGGATCACGGACCTTGCTGCGCAACTTGTCAACCACAGCGCTGAGCTTGTTGATAGTGGTTGGTATCACGTCTTGTACCTGAGATTGCTCAGCATGCGCACGATACAGTGCCTGTGTCTTGGGCTCTGCCATCATGGTCTTGACCATGGGCTCCAGATAATCATGAAGGCCAACCCAACGCTGAGCATCCAGCTTGCGCACGCTGGCCGGACGTACTGCGTAGATCGTGGCATCTGATTTCATCAGTCCAGTCTGCACCGCAGCTGACCGCAGCGTGTCCAGACCATAGCGTCCTAGATACTTGGGGCCAGCAGTCACGTCCCAGTTCTTGAGCGTGACATAGATCAGCTTGCCTTTGGGCAGCGTGGCCGGATCAACTTCCTTCCATGCCCACTTGCCACCGTTGCGGCTGTGGTGGTTAAGTGACCAAACCTGCTGCACGGTATTCTTGGTCTTCTTGGCTACCTCAGGCAACGTGCTGGTGTAAACAACCTCTGGATAACCCAGCTCGGCTCGCAGTGCTTCCCAGCCACCCTGTCGAGGTGGGAACAACACCGTAACGTTCTTGTACTCCGCAACAGCATGCATCTGCCGTGCACGACTCAACCCACCCTTCTTGAGATCGTCAAACACGATCTTGGTAGCAGGGGCACAGGTCACCATGAAGCTGTCATGCTTGCGCACGCTCTTGATCTGCGCAGGCATGAGACGCACGCCGTTGTCAGCTTTCTTGTACAGGTCAGTGGTATTCACTGAGATAGTGCCGCGATCGATGTTGTTGCCCTGCCATTCCAGCTGCACGTCATCAAACACGCGGCGCATGTTGAAACCTGCTGATCCTGTGAAGTTGACATGCCATTGGTGATGTGCTGCCCAGAGCGTGGGTGCGTTGCTGATCGCATCACTGACCAAGGCCACCATGTTGTCACGCACTGCGTTCAACCGCGCAATGATGTTGCTGACTGTACGAGGATCATAGCTGAGACCTTCACGGCTGGCAGCCACGTCACAGTCGCCGATGGGCATGTCAATCACGATGGAAAAATCACAGAGATAGCTGATACGGTGATCCATGTCAGGTAAGCTATGGCGATCCAAAGGATACAGCACACCTCCCATGAGGATCTGGCTATAACCACCGTTCCACTGAGCCTTGTCCCAGATGCGCCAACCCTGTCCACGGCGTGCAGGCTCAGCGAGATCCATCTCGATCTGGACGTTGCAGGTTGGTTTCTGATCAAACCAGCGCAGCACTTCAACTGCCTTGTTGTGCCAGCGATCTATACCATTGGGCACAGCAAACTGTACCTTGATGCCAGTTTTCGTAGCAGGGCCGCTGGCGATGTGATCCACACGCGGTGTGTCGCTGTCGTCAAAATACATGCGGTAACGATTCTCAACACCCGCATAGCAGCTGTTCACGGTGAACGCACGAGTGAGGCTGAATGGGCTCTTGCTGCCCAATCCCAGCTGTCCAACGAAATCATTGCTGGCAGTCTTGGTGCTGGCAAAGTAACGGCTGTAGACGTTCATCACGTCCTCATGGCTCATGCCAGTGCCAAAATCCTCGATGCTGAACCAATTCTCATCATACGTGGGAAGGTGCATGTCCCATGGTGCTGTGTTGCCAGCAGCTACATGGCTGTCACGAGCGTTGCAAGCAAGCTCGCGGATGATTGCGCGGATCTTGTCGCTGTAGAGACCATCGCTGAGGATCTTGAAGGCGCGGCCGCTAGCAGTGATGGTAAATTGTGGATTATTATCAACAGAACCGGCAACTGAATTGCTATCTCTCGCTACAGTACTAGGTATCATAGTTAATCCTTGTGAGAAATCTGGTGGATTAAATAATATGAAGAGATGGCACTTTGATAAATGCCCGCTCCTCTGTGCTACATGATTACAATAGCACACATTGTGATAGTGTCAACCGTTTATTTTCAGATTATGCTGTTGAAATCTAAGGCAATTTTCAACGGAAATGCCACTAATCTAGGGTATTCTGATCGCGATAGCTCAGCATGTAGCCAATCATACCAGCTAATATCGCAACGAATAAAACACCAAGCAGTATATTATACACGTTATAACATGCCCCAGTTCTTGGCACTGATCTGCTTGCGTACCTCTTGTTGAATGAGATCAGATACAGCTACCTTGAAAGCAGTACGTGCTGCTTGCTTGGCAGGCTCGTATCGTTCTTCCTTGATCTTCAACCGTTCGCGATAGTTGGCGTACTTCTCTTCTTCCCACATGTCGTCAGCGGCATCAAACATGGTCTCGAGATGATCAAACAGCTGATCTATGGCATCTGTCATCGACGCACTCCCTGGGTGGCATTGATTGCTGCTACCAACCAACACATGCCCATGACGTACAGGGATTGTGGAATTACAACAGCATATATCATGGCTCTCATGGTATGCGGCATGTCAGACTCCATAAATCACTGTGGCGAGAGGATAGAGGCGGCGCAAGAGATTCACGCTGGCATCCACTTCTTCCAGGCTGGCCAAATGTTGTTTTTCCAGCACTGTGTCGTCTTTCCACAACACAACGATAAAGCAATCTTTTACTGTATCAAAATATGCTTCTATCTCCATCTGCCAGACCTCCCAGCAGTATATATCGCTACTTCTTTATGGTTGCCTTGAGTTCAGCTAATTTTGCAGGATCAGCTTTGCCCTGCATGGTAGTTTGCAAGGTTGGCAACGATGTCTGTGATTTGGCAGGAGCCTGAAACACAGTTTCTGGTTGTTTCATTCTCTTGACCTGTGCGTCAAGTTCCTTGAATTCCTCCATGCTCCAACGCAACACATAGCCTAGACCAATGCAAAGCAGCACAAATATCACATGAAGGAAGAAATTAAATCCCACGCTCATGGTCGCATCAGCAGGGCCATGACCACATGCTGCTCCAAATTGCTGTGGGTTTCTCGGAATTTCTGCATGAGTTTCTTGTGTTTGTCAGTTTGTTTTTGATGATATCTGCAGGTGATTTCTTCTCGCCATATGGCCATAGCTTGGTCCTCGCATACCTCGAACAGCTTGGTCATCTCATGTTTGGTATCATACGGTAGGCTGTTGATCCTGCGGCAGAGATTGCTGCTTTCTGAGTGCCACCAATCGTTGTCAAACATCCATGTGTTGTTTGCGGACATGTTTTTCCGTGCGCTTGTAAGCACCTTTGCCCTTTCGGGCCGCAACTTTGCGTTGGCGGAATAGTGGATTTTCGAGCGCTTTTGCATATGCATTGCGCACCACAACCTCCTCTACACCTATAGTGGCATTGTAGCACACAACCATGATCTGTCAATCAGTAATTTGGAACGCGGTAGCAGTGGCGTTCATACCCAATGAAGTTGCCCCATTGATCAAATACTCGCTCACGGCGGCATTCTGTGTGCCAGCCCGGCTCTTCGTAATAACGCGGTTGTGCCATAGCACCACCCACAATACCACCTACAATGAGTCCTCCAACCAAAGGCGCCACCCAGCCACCATTATAACCTGGGCGAGGTCCTCGATATTCAGCATGAGCAGCAGAAGTTGATAGAATGGCCATTGCAAGTGCCATAGACAATATCTTACGCATTTTCTTCTCCTTATACCTGCATATTAGCAGAATTTATGCAGTTGTCAACAGTATTTACTGCTCTATAGCATCCTTGGATTTGGCACTTTCAAGGTTATATACTCTGGTGCGCAGACCACTGCTGCTGAATCCGTGCCTGCGCTCGTTGAAAACAATTTCTATGCCACGATCCTGGCAAATCTGTAGCCCAGTGAACTGTTTGCCTTGGTATTCTTCGCCAAGGATCCTTACGTCAATTGGCAGTATGTTTAGCAGATCTTCCAGATCTTTTTCTGTGTCATATACCCAAACCTCGTCCACGAAACGGCAGCCCTTTACCTGTATCTGCCGTTCCACGATGCTCTGCACTGGTTTGTTTTTGCTCTTGCGATCCAGAGATGGATCGCTCTGCAAACCAACTATCAGCCAATCACAATGCTGCTTGGCTTGTTCAAGCATGGCCACATGCCCCGCATGGAATAGATCCATGGTGCTGCAGGTGAATCCTATCTTACCCGTGCGGGACATGTGCTGCTCCTATCAGTCTGCTGGTTTGGCTTCCACGTCAATTGGCTCGTCTGGGCTGGGAGGCGTGCTCTGGGCCTTGTATACGATCTCGCCAATCTTCATAAGCGTCTGACCAAACTTCTCCAGCACTGGCCGCATCTCAGCCACGTCATCACCTGCGATAGCAGTGCGGACGTCTGCGATAGCTGCTTCGACTTCAGTCTTGAGGTCAGCTGGGATCTTGTCCTCATGTTCCTTGAGCTGCTTCTCAGCCATGTTGATCTGGCTCTCAGCACCGTTGCGAGTCTCGATCACTTCGCGCTTCTTCTTATCAGCTTCTGCGTTTTCCTCAGCCTCGCGCACCATGCGCTCGATGTCTTCGTCACTGAGTCCGCCGCTGCTCTGGATGGCGATCTTCTGTTCCTTACCAGTTGCTTGGTCCTTGGCACTGACATGCACGATGCCGTTGGCATCGATGTCAAAGGTCACTTCAATCTGCGGCACACCGCGAGGTGCTGGTGCGATTCCGGTTAGTTCAAAGTTGGCCAAGCTCTTGTTGTCGCGTGCGATCTGGCGTTCCCCTTGGAACACTGCTATGCTAACAGCTGGTTGATTGTCTGCTGCTGTAGAGAACACCTGGCTCTTCTTGGTTGGTATGGTAGTGTTGCGCTCGATCAGCTTGGTAAACACTCCGCCTAGAGTTTCAATGCCAAGGCTCAGAGGAGTCACGTCCAGCAACAGCACGTCCTTGACGTCGCCCTGCAGAACGCCACCCTGGATGGCAGCACCCATGGCCACCACTTCATCTGGGTTCACGCCCTGGCTGGGATCGCGCTTGAAGATTTCCTTCACGGCCTGCTGTACCTTGGGCATGCGAGTCTGACCACCAACCAGTATGACCTCGCTGATGTCGCTGGCTTGTAGTCCAGCATCAGCCAATGCCTTGCGGCAAGGACCCTGTGTGCGTGTGACCAGGTCATCAACTAGGCTTTCAAGCTTGGCACGCGAAAGTGTAACGGTTAGATGCTTGGGACCATCCTTGTCTGCGGTGATGTAGGGTAGGTTGATTTCAGTTTGGCTGCTGGAGCTGAGCTCAATCTTGGCCTTCTCAGCAGCTTCCTTCAGGCGCTGCAGTGCCATGGTGTCCTTGCGCAGATCAATGCCCTGTTCGTTCTTGAAGGTGTCTGCGAGAAAGTCCACGATGCGAAGATCGAAGTCTTCGCCGCCCAGCTGTGTATCACCGTTGGTGCTGAGCACTTCAAACACGCCGTCGCCAAGCTCGAGGATGCTGACGTCAAAGGTACCACCACCCAGATCATACACAGCAATCTTGCCGCTCTGCTTCTTGTCCAATCCATATGCCAGCGCGGCTGCAGTGGGTTCGTTGATGATGCGCAGCACTTCCAATCCAGCGATCTTACCTGCGTCCTTGGTGGCCTGGCGCTGGCTATCATTGAAGTAAGCTGGCACAGTGATCACTGCTTGGTCAACTGTGGTGCCAAGATAGCGCTCAGCAGTTTCCTTCATCTTGGTCAGTATCTTAGCCGATACTTCGCTAGGGCTCATCTTCTTGCCGTCAACTTCTACCCAGGCATCTCCGTTGGCAGCTGCCACGATGGCATAGCTCAGCAGCTTCTTGTCCTTCTGCACGCTGTCATCTTCATAGCGGCGGCCAATCAAGCGCTTGACTGCGTGTAACGTGTTCTTGGGGTTGGTCACTGCCTGTCGCTTGGCAGGTGCGCCTACCATGGTCTCGCCGTCCTTGAAACCCACTATGCTGGGCGTGGTGCGGGCGCCTTCTGCGTTCTCTAATACCTTAGACTTGCCACCTTCGATCACAGCCACGCAACTGTTGGTGGTTCCAAGGTCAATACCTATCACTTTGCTCATTTCTATCTCCTCATAAAGCAAGATGTTGCCATGGCCGGCCGTAGCCCGGCCATGCTCATTATATAGTATTTGGTTCGGTGCTTGTCAATCAGCATACAGCGGCATTGGACGCATGCTGATGATCTTTGTGGGATCCTGCGGTGGTTCACCTCTGGTAATCGCATGCACATTCTGCATGCCATAGATCACCTTGCCCCACACTGTGTATTGGCGATCAAGGAAGTTGGCATTGCCAAAGCAGATGAAGAACTGGTCGCTGGCACTGTTTGGATCGCTGGTGCGTGCCATGCTGCAGATGCCTTCAGTATGCGGCACGTCATTGAATTCAGCCAACAGCTGCGGCAGAGCCTGCTTGGTCCATCCTCCCTGTGCCATGAATCCGTCAATGACTCTATGGAAGTCTGTGCCATCGTACAGGCCTTGACCTGCCTGGCGCAGGATCTGGGCCACGTGGTTAGGAGCCTTGTCAGGAAAACATTCTATGAGAACTGTTCCTGTCGTGATCTCCATCTTGATTATTGGGTTACTCATGTGTTCGTCTCCTTAGTTTGATCATTGATTTTTGATCTGTGGTCATGCGGCTATGTTCATCAAATGGTTCACTACAGAAACGCAAGCAAGGCGCAAACGAACCGTCTTGCCAGCTGGCTTCTAACCGCTGCAAGGCATTGCTCTGAGCAATCTCAGCAAGATCATGTTTGCTGACATCCAACTGCTCAAAATCATTGCCCAGAAATTGCTTCATGGTTGCCGTGTGTGGGTGGTTAGGAACCCAACAGCAAGGCCAATAGATGCCATCTGCACTGATATAGGGCATCACATGGTCGGTTTTGCACTTAGCAAACACCTGCGGCATTGGCCTGCTCCTGGATATATTGCCAGCTCAGGGAAGGACTCAGCTCGTCATCCTCCCCTCTGCGATAGCTCTTCACGATCTGAAAACGGTCAAATCCCAGATCTCTTGCCAGTTGTGTGCCGGCATACACGTCATTCTCATTGTATCTAAACGCTATCCATTTCCATACCATCTCCGCATCACTGTTGGCACGCAGCGTGCGAATACCTAGCTCCACACTGGACCAAAGGCTATTGACCCTATAGATATGATTGTTGGTTGGTAGGCCGTCTATGCTAAAAGTCACTGTGTCGCCCTTGGTCAGCAAGGCAGCTGTGGCTTCCCACCATTCGCGCCCACGGTACGCTCCGTTGGTGTGCATGGTTATAACCAGACTGGGATTGCCGTTACGCAATCTCGTGATCAGCTCATGGAAATGCGGATGGTATATTGGATCACCATGATTGCCGCACAAATGCACTCTGTCAAAACCCCTGCATGCTTTGACCATGGTATTGATATCACAATCACGCGAGTTCACCATGTTCAGATGTTCCGTCCGCGGACATTGAGGACAGGCCAATGTGCAGCGTGTGGTCGGCTCGATGTGTATGGCTCGCGTGTTCATATGAATTGCATAGCCCTCGACCAACCTACGACATTCATGGTAGCAAACCACATAGTTACCAACATGATCCAGGGTTGGCCTCGACGGTAGCTGGCCACTACTTGGCTGGTACTACCCACGAAATAAAATGGATAGATGAAGGCCATGTTGGGGTGATTGGCAGTGGTAGCCAACATGATGCTGGCTCCCACGCTAAAGAAAAAGTTCTGCATTTCCAAGTAGAAAGCCAGCCGATCGCTGTGATAGCTGTCTGCCCAGAACTTCTTGATCTTGGTCCACATGCGCTATTATATCCTATCAATCAAATATGTACAACAGATAAATAATTTATTGGAGAATCCCATGTGTGTAGTTTCGGCAAAATATTTCCCTGATGTAGGTTGGGTTGGTGTTAAAAACCGTGACCGTAACTACATTCCTGAGATCAGCTTCAAGCGAGAAAATCGCGACGGCGTGGAAGTCATGCTGTTCTGGGACGACGTCACACAGTATTGCGAGGGCATGAACAGCGGCGGAGTGTGCATCATCAGCGCCAGCTTGATGGTCAAGGACGACGAGATGGAGATACAGGTTCGCACCAAGACACCCAGCAAGGACGGCGTCAAGCTCAAGAAGGCACTGCGCTACCCCAATGTCAAGGCCGCTGCTATGAGCCTGATCAAGGACAAGCTGCCGGGCAACACGCTGATATTTGACAAAGATACCTGCTACCTGCTTGAAGGCTGCTGGGAACCAGGCGAGTACGAGAACGAGAAATACGCTTACAAGATACAGGAAATTCCGCACGATAAAACCATAGTGCGCACTAACCACGGCGTTTTGCTACCATGGGCTGGTTACCAGCGTACCGAAGAGAGCGAATCACAGACCATGAGCCGTATCAGCAGCGAAAGCCGCAAGATGATCGCTGAGAAGGTGGTCGCAGCAGCCGAGACTCCGCAGGCCATGATCGACGGCTTGGCAGGGGTCTACAGTGATAATCCGCAGCTAAACTGCCTGCGCACCACAGACAAAAAGAAGCTGATGCGCACCACAAGCCAGATAATGATCACGCCCAGCGAGAGCACCTTTGCAGTGCGCCCTGTCCAGAGCCACATGACATTCAACTTCTGGGATCTCAATCATCCCAAGCACAAGTGCTTCGTGGAGATACTGAGCAACAAGGTGCTCTATGACCATCGCAAGGAGATGGGTACTAAGCCATTCCCCAAGATGCAGCACAGCAGCGAGTGATCATGGCTGCCTGGGAACACATACCCTATTTCGCATACGGTCATAATACCAACGTGCAGGAGATGTACAGGCGTGTACCCAACGCCCGTCTAATTGGACATGCTGACCTACACGACTGGAAATATGTGTTAGAGCATGTAAGCAACATAGTGCCTTCAGAGGGGGACACTGTGCATGGAGTCCTATGGATAATACCAATTGAGCAGTTGGACAAGCTTGATTGGGCCGAAGCATATCACAGCAACTATCGCCACCAGATAGTGACCATAGAATACAATGGAAAGATGCTCAAAGCCATGTCTTATGTTTTGCTTAAGAAATACCACAGCGACGAACCACCAACCGCCAAGTATGTGGATTATGTAGCCACTGGTTATCGCGAGAACCACATACCTATGAGCCAGTTGATCACAGCTCTGGACGATCGCATCACAGAGCTGAAACATACACAGAAATAAAAAAGGGTCCCAGTTTCCTGGAACCCTTTGCCTCCCTAGACTTGTACTAACAAGTTCTTAGTGATTAGGCCTTGGTTGAACGCTTGCGGCTCTTAGGAGCCAAGCTATACTTGACGCGAGGAGCGCCAACACCAGCATGCGGAAGAGGAGTAGCAACGATGTTGTGGCCTTCTTCCTTGAGTTCAAAGATACGAGCTGAAAGCTTTTGGATCTTGAAGCGGCTCATGGCCTGTTTGGCGGTGAGCGTGTTGCCCTTGCTGAGATAAGCGAGAACCTTCTCGGCTTGCGTAGCATATGCGGTCATTTTGTAGTCTCCAGTTAGTGTAAGTGTGCGTTGTCCTGTGGACAACTTCAGTTGCAGTATTACTATACACGGTTCTAAAGATCTGTCAACCGCTCATTCTGCGGGATTTAGTTCAGCCATCAGCGGAAATCCGTGCTGTCGAGCAATGGCTATGGTTTCATCGCGCTTTTGCACAGCTACTTCATGGCTGTATGTACCCGCGATACCTCGCCCGTTGGTGTGGATGTGCATCATGATGTCCTGTGCTTCTTCAAAGCTGCGATGGAAAATCTGCATGAGCACCAGCACCACGAATTCCATGGTGGTGGCATCGTCGTTGATCAACCACACGTTCCACATCTTGGGAGGGGCCATTGCCACGCGCTCAATCACCGCTACAACGGTTGATCTATCTGTCTTAGCCATTGGTCCCTCCTGATTATGTTAGATTATGCGGTTAAGCGTTGCATAACGCAAGGTCATTCCGCTGAAGAGGTCACATCTATGATGTTGCCATTGGTAATTGGTATTACCCTGCCCTTGCTGGATTCTGGTATCTCACGCTCAAGCTCGATTATGAGCAAACCATCTTCCATCTTTGCCGAGATGACCTTGATGTGTTCTGCCAAAGTAAACTGACGCTCAAAATCCCGCGCTGCGATACCACGATGGATCCAATTGCGCCCGTTCTGATCTTCAGCTTTGCTACCACGAACCATCAGGATACGATCATTGGTGAGATAGATTTCTAGTTCTTCCATCTTGAATCCAGCCACTGCCAGTTCAAGCTTGTAGCCATTTTCGTCGTGAGTGAGATTGTAAGGTGGATAGGTAACCGGATTACTGGCTACTCGAGCAATCATAGGCTCAAAGCCTATGGCAAACCTATTGAGATCTCGGAAGAGATCTTCCATTGAATTGAAGACTGTTGCTGTTGGATGACGCATTTGTACCTCCTGTTAAAGCGAAGCATCATTTTGCAGGCCCCGTAGGCACCTACCTTGCATATTTAATATGTGCTGACCTCAAGGTCAAGATCTGAGCCCAACCATAAATATCGTAGCTCAACGGAGATCATGGATGCAGGGTTACATAACTGGCCCCACAGGACCAACCGGTGTTGGTGTGCGAGGTGCCACAGGCGCAACTGGTCCCATGGGCGTGCAAGGTTCACTCGGGGGTACTGGTCCAACGGGCCTGCGGGGCACAACTGGCCCAAGTGGTCCTACAGGTCAGCCAGGCACTTCAGCCAACACAGGCCCAACTGGTCCAACTGGATCAACCGGATCATGCAGCTCGTCTAGCAGGACCACTGTATCTGTTACTACCTCCAACCTGGCAGTGGGTTCAAACGTCAGCGTGTCCGTGAACGGGTTCAAGGGGTATAATCTATATAGCATACAGGTCAATCACGCAGCCTGGGTCACAGTATACAGCAGCATTGCAGCACGCACCAATGATCAATCGCGCACTATATACACCAATCCAACACCGGGCAGTGGTGTGATAGCAGAGATAATATCAAACTCAGCAACAACACAGCTGATCACACCAGCAGCAGCAGGTTTCAGCAGCGAGAATCCTCCTACAACTGACATACCCATGAAAGTGAGCAATAACGGTAATTCTGCAGTGCCAATAACTGTCACACTCACTCTGCTGCAATTGGAGATATGATATGAATCGTGTTCCTCTTGCTAGAACTAGCACGCTGATACCTGCAGATGCCATAAGCACATCGGCCATAGATACTACATGGATGGTAAAAGCAACTCTGTTGCTGCGCAGGCCCACATATCAAGGCCGCAGCATGATTGAGCATGCTGATGCCATAACCCGCGGTGAGGATACACACATCAGCTATGATGAGTTCACACGCAGATATGCTGCCAGTGATGCTGATATCGCTGCTGTGCGTGCATTCGTTGGTTCGCACGGCATCGCTGTAACTGATGCACATGCGGGTGCAGCAGCAGTGAGATTACAAGGTACTGCAGCACAGTTCAATGCTGCGTTTGGCATCACTCTGTTAGCAGTTCAAAAGCCAGATCGCACCTATATCAGTTATGAAGGCATGTTGTCCGTGCCAGCTGAGATGGACGGTGTGATTGATCACGTGTTCGGATTGCATAATCCAGTAAAGCTGACCTATGCCTCCAAAACAGTTAGCGATGCTGATGCTATACCGGCAGCTGAGACTGCATTGACTCCTACTCAGATAGCCACTGCCTACCAGATGCCCACCAATACTGGCACTGGTACCTGCATAGGAATCATTGAATACGGTGGCGGTTATACTACACAGAATGTCACATCCAGCTTTGCACCATTGGGTTTTGCCGCACCGACTATCACAAACACCAACGTAGATGGCGGATACAATAATCCAAGTGACACCAATGGTGCACCAGAAGTCATGCTAGACATATATGTTGCAGGTGGGATTGCGCACACCAGCACCATTGCCATGTATTGGGGTTATGGGTCAGGTACTAGCAACCCTGTGGCTGGTCCAGACTGGTATGATCCAATCAACGTTGCCATACATGATACTACCAACAATCCAACAGTGCTCAGCATAAGTTGGGGCGCAGGCGATAACCCAGCCAGCGGATACTGGGATTCTTCTACCATAGCTGCTACAGATGCAGTGCTGGCGCAGGCTGTGGTGTTGGGTGTTACGGTGTGTGCAGCTAGCGGAGACGAAGGCAGCACATGGGCTGGTCTGGCCGAAGAAGTGTTGTATCCTGCCAGCAGCCCCTACGTGTTAGCTTGCGGAGGTACTACTCTGCAGCTGAACATCAACAACAGCATCGCCAGCGAGACAGCGTGGATTGGTTCAGGTGGTGGTCAAAGCTACTATGAAAGCTTGCCCGGCTGGCAGAACGGGCTAACTGCAAAGACCTATCCAGGTAACGTGGTATCGGCCCTGACCATGCGAGGCGTCCCAGATGTCGCAGGCAATAGTGATCCCAACACAGGTTATCAGTTCTATTGGGGAAACAGCAACACCTATAGCCAATACGGTGGTACCAGCGCATGCGCTCCGATGTGGGCGGCGTTGATAGCTCGAATCAATGCTACCATAGGTGGACGCATAGGTTTCATGCAGACCAAGCTATACTCCAACCCCAGCGCGATGCGGGACATCACCGTTGGCAACAATGCCTATGAGATGGATGGTTACCAATGCACCACTGGTTGGGATGCTGTCACGGGCTATGGTAGCCCGATAGGTACCAGCATATTAGCTGTGTTCCAAGCCGATTCTACCGGTGCAGTTTATCCAAACTATCTGGTTGGAGCACGTCCTAGCAGCGGACAAACCTATCCGCGACCTTATATCACTGCTTAACGATTGCGATCGCGCTTCTTGCCAGTTTCCAGCCCGGCTATCTGGGCCTGCTTCTTGCGCCAACGGCTCTTGGCTTCTGCCATGGCTCTGCGACGCTTGGCAGTGTTGGTCTCAAAGTTCTTGCGTTTGCGCAGCTCTTTGGCTATGCCCTCTGTGGCCACACGCTTCTTCAGCTGGCTCAACGCCTTGTTTACGTTACCATTCCAGACCTGCACGGTCAGGCCCTTCTTGTGCGACCAAGCGTCTCTGTTTGTGTTGCTGTTGTCACGGTTCATGAACTAATTATCCAAAAATCACCATCAACCAACCGCCTCAGCCTTGGAGCGATATACCAACATGGGTTCACTGCCGTTGGCAACCATGTCTTCCGTGATAACCACCTTTTGCACGCCTTCCTTGTCAAGGCGCGGTAAGTCAAACTGCGTCTTGAGCAGCAGCTTTTCTATAATACCTCTGAGACCTCTGGCACCAGTCTTGTTGGCTAGGGCCTGCTTGGCTATCACGCGCAGTGCTGTTGGCTGTATCTCCAGCTCAACATGATCAAGCTGGAACATCTTTTGGTACTGCTTGACGATAGCACTCTTTGGTTCGGTGAGTATGCGTACCAGATCTTCCTCATCAAGCTCTGCGAATGGCACCATCACGGGTATGCGCCCGATGAGTTCTGGGATGATGCCGAACTGTATGAGATCTTCCTGCCTAGCCTGGCTGATCAGCTTAAAAGTGTCAGCAGATTCAACGTCGTGCTTGCTCAGGTTTGCACTGAATCCCATGCCGCTGCCTGTGTCAAGGCGCTTATTCACGATATCTTTGAGGCCCACAAACGCACCGCCCAAGATGAACAGGATGTTCTTGGTGTTGACCATGATGTATTCACCGGCAGGATTCTTGCGTCCGCCCATGGGTGGAACCTTGACTTCGCAGCCTTCCAATATCTTGAGCAATGCTTGCTGCACGCCTTCGCCGCTGACGTCGCGCGTGATGCTGCTGCTTTCGCTCTTGCGGCTCTTCTTGTCAATCTCGTCTATGTAGATGATGCCCTTCTCAGTCTTTTCAATGTCCTGATCAGCTGCTTGATACAACCGCGCGATGGCTTCTTCCACATCAAGGCCCACGTAACCGCTTTCTGTGATGCTGGTTGCATCAATGATCACCATTGGCACGCTCATCATCTTGGCAACCTGCTGGATCATGTAGGTCTTGCCACAGCCTGTTGGTCCAATGAACATGAGATTGCTCTTGTCAATCTCCACACCATCTATGCTGGGATTGGCAATGCGCTTGATATGATTGTACACTGCCACAGCAATGGCCATCTTGGCGTGGTCCTGGCCTATGATTCGCTCATCTAGGAATCGCTTGATGCGATCTGGTGTGATATCGCTCTGCGGTATTGGTTTGGTGTGCTTTTCTTCTACCAGTATACCGTGACACAGTTCCACGCATTCGTTGCAGATGTAGACATCGTTTCCGTTTATCAGCTTGCTGACTTCCAGATTGGTCTTGCTGCAGAAACTGCAGGAGAAGATAGGTCGTGAATTATCTCTGGCCACCTTGTTCAATCTCCGTTATTGTTATGTATCACTCTTGCCAGCGAGATGCTGATCTATGCGCTGTTGATGAGCTGCTCTGAGCTCATCTAGGAACTCATGCACTGTCTTACCGCCCTGTGGTTCTCGCGGTTCTGGCAGCGTGTCTATGATCTGCCATTGGCTACCATTGTCCAGCTCTGGTTCTATGCTTTCTACGGCTATGAGCTTGTCCATGTCTTCTGGATCTATCTCATCCGCTGATATGGGAGGTTTGACCAATATTTCAGGTTCTGGCTCTGCATCAAAGTCAAAACTGCCCTGTGAATCATCTTCAATTGGTGGGATCGTTGCTGCTATATCTGTATCTCTAGCGATGGTGATGGTGCTGGCCTCAAAGCTGAAAGTATGATTTTGTGGCTCTACACGCACAGGCTCAGATAGTGTTTCAGCTTCAGAATGTGCTACGCCTGATAGATTAGAAAAATCAATCTCTGTTTCAGACTCTGCAGGCGGAGCAGCTATGGCTGCGTTCAGAGCAGACATCTCCCTACGCAGTCCTTCTATCACTGCTATGAGCTCATCCTTGCCCTCTATGTTCAGCGTGACCTGCTGATGTTCCTGCGGATGCGTAACTACCACAGGCTCTTCCTTGACTTCTTCAAGTATGGCTTCGACCAGCGCCTCTTCGTCATTGTCGGGCTCTGTCTCTCGTTCACGCCATTCTTTGAGACCTTGGTTGGCTGCTATCAGCATCAACACTGCCAGTGGATCAAACACCACGATGATCAAAACGATGATCCAGCGTACTGCGTGTTCCAGCAGAGTCTGATCCACAGCATCACCATAAAGAGCCTGTGCTATGTACTTGATCGGACCTGTCTCAGCTTCTAGCTTGCGACCTTCGGTTTCCAGCTTGAACTTTTCTGCATTCAGCGATTCAATCTCAGCTTCTGCGGCCTTGATCTTGTCGTTTTGCGCATCTATATCAGACTGTAGCTTGTCAGTGTCGCTGCCTTGGCTCAGCTTGGTTGTGAGCTGATCTATCACGCCACGAGCCTGCTTGATCTCATCATCTGTCTTGGCACGCAAACGTGCGATTTCGGCTTTTGCAGCATCTATCTGAGGATCAGGTGCCTGTCGCATAGCATCTATCTGTTTAAGCAACTCAGTCTTTTGCTTGGCTAGGCGATTTCTGTCTGCCTGCTGCTCCTGCTGGCGTGCCTGCGCTTGGCTGGTCTTCTTCTGATCAATCAGGCTCTTGACTATGCTGTCAAGGTTTGCTACCTGGCGGTCAATGTCGTCAATCTGGCTCTGAGTGCTCTTGGCTCGCAGCTCAATCTTTGCGTTTGCAGCGTCTATGATCTTCTGTTGCTCATCAATCTGAGGCTGCAC
>Ga0214192_1000539_pt1 | contig 23226 bp, 24 predicted proteins | sample TroBogEpilimnion_44_FD_153030 | JGI IMG/M metagenome (GOLD analysis project Ga0214192, IMG submission 153030) | Freshwater microbial communities from Trout Bog Lake, WI - 29JUL2008 epilimnion | ecosystem: Environmental > Aquatic > Freshwater > Lake > Epilimnion/Euphotic zone | place: Trout Bog... | reverse complement strand
AATACTCCAATCCCTTTTCAACATTTAAAAATATTGATTTTTATAAAAATAAATTGAAAGGTGTTATGATAAGTAGTAAGGATTATGAAAAGGTAATTGAGGAAATAGATTCACCAGATACATTCTTTTTTTTAGACCCTCCCTATCAAGGAACAAGTAATGGATTAGGATACGCACAAGGTAATGAGTTTGATTTTGAGAGGTTCAGACAAGTAGTAGGAAGAATAAAGGGTATGTTTATGATTACCCTTAATGATAACAAATATATTAGAAACCTATTCAAAGGATACATTATAAAATCAGTTAAGGTATTCAATCATACGAATGTTGTGACAAAAAAAGAAACAAAAAATAGAAAAGAACTTATCATTATGAACTATATTTTGAGAAAATAATTTAAAAGTTAATATATATATTAACTTATAATAATGTCTCGGCAAATAACCTTTCAAGACATATTTTGTGGTAAGGTCTCAATCGGAACCCGAGCGTTCGTTTAACAGAAAATTAAGAATATCGTATAAAAAATCAATAAATAACTTAAAAATTAACTTAATTAATGAATAAATAAAGATAAAACTATAAAAATATCATAAAAAACATACAAAAACCTTAATAAAAACGTTTTTATTAAGGTTTTTGTATGTTTTTTTCATAAAATATAAAGAATTCTGTTTATTTTTTATATTTTAATTGATTTTTAACCTTAATATTAATATAAAACAATAATTTTTATATGAATATCTTAAATATGACCTAATCTCTTTATTAGTCTTCTTCCGTCCTCTGTTCGTGCGTCTTCTGGGTGATATTTCTTTACATATTGTAGCATTCTATCTGCTTCGGTTTCTGGTTTGTATCCTTGTGCTTTATATTCTTCTTCTGTTAACCGTTTTTTTCCTATTCCTTTTTCAAAGCGTTCTTGACTTCTCTTTGCTCTATCCAAAAATTGTTGTTGTTGTGGACTTAGTTTTATTTTGCTTGGGTCTATTCCTCCTATTCCACCTCCTTTTATCTGAGCTTGATATGCTGGTGGAAGTCTACTGGCAAACTGGAAATTAGCAGAGTTTGCTTGACTCATTAATGCTGGTGGTAATGCTCCTCCATGAGATACTAAATTACCGTGTATACCAACACTACTTTTTTCAAACTTTCTATGAATATGTTTATGTCTAATTCTGGCGTGTTTTTGTAATTCGTGGATTGTTTCAGCGTGTGATAAACCAGTTCCGTTTACCTTTCCAAATTGATAAGGTGCTATTGGTGTGGTGCTTTGTTTTTCTTGTATCAAGTTTTGTAATGTTGATAAATCAAGGTTTTTCAAATAATTATCAAAATTGGCTCTCGATAATTTACCAGCGTCTTCACCAGTATATTTATTCAATTCTTGTAATGTTGGTTCTTGTCTCGCTGCCATTCCTCCTACTCTATTTGAACCTTTTACTCCTCTTGTTATACGTGGATTTCCAATAAAATCTCGTAGTCTTGGTGGTGCTTGTGGAACTGGTGGATATCCGTATGGCATTCCGTATGGCATTCCATAAGGCATTCCGTATGGCATTCCGTATGGCATTCCATATGGCATTCCATATGGCATTCCAGAAAGTTGAGGTGCTAATTGTTGTGGCATGCTTTGTCCTCTTGAAGGTGGTGGATTTGGATTTGAACTTCCTCTCTCTCCAACTCCAAACTTACTTGGGTTATCTAAATAAGAACCAGTCAAGTTTTTCAAAGGTTGAGCGCCCATTGCTAAAAAAGGTGCTAATTCTGGTTGGAATGCGGATAATGCTCCAATACCAGCGTCAATACCTTTATTCAATAATTCTTTTGCGTATGGTTTCACCTTATCTCCAACAGCATAAGCTATATCTTTGAAACGGTCTCCACCAATACCAGTGAAATCTCCAATACCTCTCAAAATAGAATCACCTATTTTTCCAAAGATACCTTCTCCATGATTATGGTGGATTTCTTCTGGTGTCAAAGCAATATGAAGTCCTTTTTTTGCTTTTAATGCTTTTAATATTTGGTGTCCTCGGTGGTGGTGGACGTGTAAAAATACACCTTCACCGTGTTCTACTGGAACTAATCGAACCTTGTGTCCGTTCTTTAATTTACTAAACACCTTCATTGAAGGGTGAGCAATACATATCTCTTGAAATTCACTCATTGTTATATATCAATAGGTATATAATAATTCAAGCACTTTTATTAATTTCCATATCTTTTCTAAATCTTTTCTAAATCTATTATACTCTCGCACCCGAAAGGATATCAATAGCAACACTGACACCGTATTCCACGAAAATATACATATCGATTGGAACTGAACCAGATAATGTTCCAAGAACGTTTACTGATTTTGGAACTGATTGTTCGACTGGTAACATTCTACCACAGTTAACATAGTAATAGTTATAACAAGTTTCAAAGGCTAATTGTCCAACTAATCCAGAGGATTCACCGTCAGTTAATCCACCATTGACTGAACCGGTTTGACCGTGTAATTGATTCAAAAATTGTTCGAAAGCATAACGTTCAGTGTTATAAATTGCGTTTTGTCCAGAAACTTGAACGTTAAATTGGTTAAATAGAACAAGTGGAGAAGTGGTTGAACTTGCTGGGTCAAAAGGTGATTGAATTGGAATAATATTTCCATTGCTCGCTTTTGAGTAATAAGGAAGCACTAATACCGATTTTATGTCTGCGATACCGTTTGTTATAAGATTATTGAACGTACCACCGGCGGTAATTTGGTTAACAATTTGATATTGATATAAATCAGTATAAACAACTTTCTTAACTGGGTCAGCAAGATAAGCAGATTCAAATACTGGGTTAAAAGTATAGGAAGGAACGTTCAGAATAATACTTGGAGATAATGGAGCAGAAATAGCACCAAGAGCAGATTGGGTTGAGTTCAATACTTTTGCTCCAACAGCGATAGAAGCAATATATCCATTAGCAATAAGTGGTCTTGCTCCAGAAGTGGTTGAAGAAATCATTATTGGGTTTGTTCCACCTAATGGACTGGTAACAGTAACAGCAGAAAAAGTTTGAGAACCAGCAGTAGCACCAGTTGTGGTAAAGTTAACAGAACATTGGTTAAAGTTAAGTGTTAATTTCAAGAAAACACCCTTTAATAATGGAACAGAATCAAAGAATGGGTGTAATTGTCTTAAATAGATTTGAGCAGTAATAGCAGATTGCCATACCATTGATTTACTTGTAGCAACACCAGCAACCTTGTTGAAAATATAAGATTTCCATACTTGGTTAGTTTGTGAAGCAGAAATCAAAGAGCTGTAAGTAGCAGAGTTAGCAGCAATATCAGTAGAAGCGTCTAAATCAAAGTTCCAGTATTGGGTTCTCTTTAATAGACCTTCATTGAATGTATCGTAAGAATTTAATGCTTGGTTTACTACTGTGAAAGCACCTTGAACGTTGTTATTGGCAGTTGTTCCAGAAATAGCGTTGGTATTATTACCACTTGTATAATTAACAGAAATTGCGTTATCAAGAAAAAAACCGATACTTGGACCTTGGTTAATAACGTCGTCATAACATAAGGTTGTATTCAGTTTGAAACAATTCCATAAATTAGCAAAAGGGGTTTGTTGGACAATAGTTGTTCCTTGGTAATCCACAGTCATACTATGAACGATTTGACCATACCAATTTTTTAAACCTAAAGCATAATCACAACTTCCGGCAGCGGAGGTTGGGTCAACAGTAGAGGTTGGGGTAGCGGAATCGTTGGTTAAAGTAAGTAAAAGCGGTAAAAGAATATAACTCTCGCGGTAATTCATATATTTATTTGAATTGGACAATTGGGAAGTATCAATGACTGATTGATTACCAGTATAATTCTGATTTTGATTATCAAGAATTGATAACCAATCTTTACGGACAAAGACTGAAGGTTCTCCTTCGTCAGATTTTGACATATCAAAAACAAGAGTGTCGGCCATTATGTTATAAGTTATGAATAGATTTTATTTTTCGGATTTATCAAAAATAAATCTGAAACGAACAACCCCTAAACTATCTAAAAGTCAAAGTGAATATTATGTGCCTTGGTTTTCAAAGGTTTTACCATTAACTTGGAAAGTTTATCACCTAAACCAGCTCCTAGACCCTTCGCAAATCCACTTCCAGCCATTGGTATTTTTGAATGTGTTATTTGTTGAAATTGTTCTATACTTGGATATGAACTACCAACCCCCGGTCCTCCTTCACGATTTAATAATACTGAACCCATTCCAGAACCACACATTCCGTGAACTCTTCTGTGGTGGTGTGATATGATTCTTCCTCCTATTGCTTTATGTCCACAATGTCTACGACTCATTATATATATTTATGAAGAGAATTTTTCTTTTAGATTCTTATACTTGATTATATTTAACATAAGAGTGTTAATTAAAGAGGTTTGTCGTGTAATTTCACGTTGTTTAGACGAATCACAATCGCTACTTTTCAAGTCGTTTAATAATTTCTGGTTCTCTCTACATAATGATTCATAAATAGAGTTCAAGTTTTGAACGGTCAAGTCAATCATTCTATATTCATTATCCCTAAAATAATTTCTAACTAAAACTTATACAATGAGTTATTTACCTTCAAAGGAAACCGATAATTACGGAAATTATCACTGGAAAGTAGGAAACGCTAATGTTTCGAATAACATACCACAAATGAGGTCTGAAGGTTTCCAACCTTATTTTTGTGCTGGTGGAAGTAATGCTGTTCCTTATTATCTTGGATTTCAAGGCAATATTAGTGAAAGACCTTTATCCAAAACCACCCATTCTGAATACAAAAGAGTTGTAAATCACCTAAAAGGCGGAGGTCTTATTGACGAACTTGCTAAAATCGGTGATAATAAACTACTCATGGATAACCTTATCAAAGAAGGAACAACTATTGGAAATCCATTCAAAGGTATTGTTGGTTTCAATCCTTTTGAAATTGGTATGCGTATTGGAGAACCTATCGGACATTATATTGGTGGAAGACATTATTCTAAAAAACGCCGACAAGGTGGAAAAGGTTTACAATGTGGAAGTGGGATATTGGAAAATATACGAAGACTCGAACAATCAGAAAAATCAAAAAAACCAGACGGTGTTCTCTCTAACTGGTTCGAAAAAGAAAGAAACATACAAAAAAGAAGTGACGCTGAAAAGATAAGAAAAGTGAGAACCTCTGAAAAATACAGAAATCTCTCACCAGAAGAACGTGAGAGAGTTGAAGAATTACTAAGTAAACCATATCTTGGACTTGAAGATATGAGATATATAGCCAGTTTTTATGGGCCAGTTCGATTTTAGAAAGATTTATTTTATATCATTACTATATAAAATATGCCTTCAACCATAGTATTCAATACCAACAATGTAGTCCAAGACGGTCAAAATAACCAACTAGTATATAACTTTCCAAATAGTGTGACATTCCCTCACCATGAAATAGCAGTCCAAAATATCGATATGTATTATTCTTGGACGAATATCAATTCAACACCACTTCAAAACAACTCTTTTTCATACAGTTTTCCAAATCAATCTACTGCTCTCTCCTACTTCAATATTGTAATACCAAACGGTCTATATCAAATAACAGATATCAACGCCTATTTACAAAGTCAAATGATTTCAAATGGCACATACCTTATCAACGCCAGTGGTCAGAATGTCTACTATATCGAACTTATTCTAAACCCTTCCTTATATTCCGTTCAAATTAATATTTTCCCAGTTCCTACCACTCTACCTACTGGTTGGTCTCTTCCAAGCAACTATTTCTCTGGCGGTTTACCAAGTGCCAGTTATTTACCGGGCTTTAACGTTCAACCTCTAACTGGAACAAGTAATTTCAATAATATAATTGGATTCCCTTCCAATTTTAGTGTTGGTGGAATTGCCGGTAGTTCTGTTGTCAGTTATACAAGTTCTCAATATAACCTCGCACCAGAGGTTCAACCAAACCCTTGTCTATTTTTAGCCATTACTGGTATTGCCAATAAATATGCCATTCCTAATACCATTATTTTCAATATCACTCCTAATGTTGGTTTCGGTGAGTTGATTTCAATCTCTCCTCCACAGTTTGCTTGGAATACCCTATTAGGCGGTGCTTATAATCAATTAAGAATCCAATTACTCGGTGCTGACTATAAACCTATACAGATTCTTGACCCTAACATTACCATTGTTTTAGTCATTCGTGATACAGAAGCAGAAATACCAAGTGAAATAATGACTTTATTAACCGCCAGTAAATAAATAAAAAAATATATCTTAATTATATAAATGCCTTCTACTATTGTTTTGAATACAAACAACGTCGTTCAAGACGGAAATAACAATCAACTTATATATAACTTTCCAAATTCAGTCTCGTTTCCAAACCACGAAATAGCAGTTCAAAGTATTGATATGTATTACTGTTGGCAGAACATTAACGCCTTCCCTCTTCAAAACAATACCTTTAAATATACTTGGAATGGGTCAAATACTATTCTTACCTATACAGTAGTAATACCAAACGGTCTTTATCAAATATCTGATTTAAACGCCTATCTACAAAGTCAAATGATTGCGAATGGAACATATATCATTAATTCAAGTGGGCAGTATGTCTACTATTTAGAAATGGTATTGAATCCTTCTTCTTATGCCGTTCAGATAAATGGTTTTGCTACTCCAGCAAGTCTTCCAACTGGTTGGTCTCTTCCAAGTAATTTCCCAACTGGTTCATTACAAGCTTCTTTTGCTCCTAATTTCATTATCCCAACCACTAGTAAGTTTAATTTGATTGTCGGATTTCCAACTGGATACTCTGTTGTTCCACCAACACAAACCTCTCCTACTGGATATAGTGTAATAAGCACAACTTCTCCACAGGTCCAACCTAATCCAAGTATTTTCATATCCAGTTCTAATATCCTCAATAAATATGCAGTTCCAAATAGTATTCTTTACAGTGTCTCACCTAATGTTAGTTTTGGTTCTCTTATTTCTATCACACCTCCACAGTTTGCTTGGAACAAGTTGTTAGGTGGAACATATAACCAATTAAGATTTCAAATACTTGGGTCTGATTATACTCCAATTAAACTCCTTGACCCTAATATGACCTTTATCCTCGTTATTCGAGATTTAAAAGCAATTATCCCAAAATCTATAAGAGAAAAAGCAGAGAACTCTAAAAAATAATCTAACACACTATATATAATGAATAGACCTATTTTTATTCCTATTGTCCCATATACTGAAACTACTGTTAAGCATATTGCCTCGTTTAGTGTAGAGGTTATCTCTGTTGTATTAAACTCACAAGCAACCGTATTAGTAAAACTCTTTGACTCTGATAAAAAGTTTATTGAATGTAAAACCCTTATTATGTCTGGGTCTGATTATCAAAATTGGGGAATTTCCGATAATTATGTCAACCAATTTGTAGCAAGGTCTCTTGGATTTAGTTTATCTTAAATTAATATATATCCACTAATATATATTAATGAGTTACGCAGAATCAGATAGAACACACCCTCAATTATTCGCAAAATATACTGACCCTTCCACCAATCTTATATCAGGAGTTCAACACTCTGGTAAAGGTATTTTTTTCTATTATGATATTTCCAACAACGCACAACCATTAGCTTATACTCCACAAGGTATTAATATACCAAACGGACTTTTCATACCTAATATCTATTTAGATAGTAGCAATAATCCATTATCTCTAATAAAGATAAACGACACTATAGACATAACACGAGTGAATGATACTAATTATACTAATTTAAGCAATCAAACAATAACCGTTCGTGATACAAGCACAAATACAAGAAGTCAGTTATATTCAGGATTGATACAATTAACCGACGGAAATACAAACAGTTATTCAATATTAGGTAGTGGTAATATGACTATACAGAATGAAACTCCTTTTCATGATAAACAAAATATCACAGTAGCAACAGATCCTAACGGTTTATTGTCTTTACAGTTTAAAAATCAAGGTGGCGGACCAACAGACCCTCTTCAAACTTGGTTTTATACGGACTACGGCAATAATTCAATCAATCTATATGACAGCACGAATGCTAATCCTAATACAACTTCTATAAATCAAGACAGCACTATTATTACGAATGTAGCACAGAATAGTGTAGTTGGTATAGGACAAAATACTACTGGTTTTATTGGAACAGGTGTGAATGTTGCCGACCTTGCTACAAATAACTATGTCTTACTGGATAAAACAGGGTTATATAATGTAGACTATTTGAATGGTATTTACGAGAGTGAATTAACACAAACACACCTACAATTAAACGACACTTCGAACAATAATATATCTACACTCACAACCGAGAGTTTATCCATTACTACTGGTGGTGTTCTTACTGCGAAATTAAATAATCCTTTATCATTAAACTTTACTTTCAGTGCTGGACAACTTACGATAGATTGTAATCAATTGACATTAGGGGTAGGAACATACGAACTTACAGACGATATTACAAGTTTCAATTATACCAATTTTATTGTAGGGTCTTTTATCAATATATTCTTGGTAAATAACACAGCAGGCGATATTCTTATTTCGGCTGTTAGTGCTGGTGCTAATTCGTATTTTGATTTTTCAGGAACTACTACTATTAGTGCTGGAAATAGAACACAATTATTTTCTGTTTATGACGGAACAAACAACTATATCACAATCATAGGTTTCAGTGCTTTAACATAGGTATTGGTTTCAAGTATTCATGCGGTATTCTTACTATTTCGTTAATGTATCCTCTGTCTAATCCTAATGTCTCCCACTTGAATTTATTGAAAAAAAGGTCATTATCATATTCTATATAGTATAACTCCTCTGGATTCACAAAAGCAAATACAAAAGTGGTTTGGTGTTTCTTATTTGACTTTACTTTTTGTTGGTCTATAACTGGGACATAAGGTTTGAATGAATATTTTGGAGAACTTTTCAATTCATATTTTCTTCCACTTTCCCCTATAAAATCATATTCACAAGTTTCGTCTTCTGCTGGTCTTATCTTCTCTCCAAAGAAATTTTCAAGCACTGGTAGGTATTCTATTTCCTTTCTTTTTCCATAGGCGTAAGCACTTTCTGAAAATCGTTTTGACATTCTTATATATTCCCTAAATATTTTATTTATATCAAAATTAACTTAACTATTAAATTACGATTTATACTAAATATTGTTTTTAATTTAGAGATTTATTTCTAAATATAAAGTATAATCTTATGGAAAAAATCCGTGAAGTAATAAGACACAAACGTCCCAGTTTATCAGAATCCAGTATCACCACCTATTCAAGTATTCTAAAGAACCTTTTTAAAAACGTATTTGGCGACCACGAATTTTCAGTCAACCGTTTTGAAGAAACAGACAAGGTTCTCCACTATTTGAGAGAACTACCTTGTAATAAAAGAAAAACTGTTTTAAGTGCTTTAGTTGTTATTACCGAAAACAAAGCATACAGAAACCTTATGTTAGAAGATATCAAAGAATACAATCATGATATTCAAAAACAAGAGAAAACAGAAACACAAAAGGAAAATTGGGTAAATACCAACGATATCAAAGAACTATGGGAAGAATACAAACGTGATTCTGACCTTTTATACAAAAAGAAGAATCCGACAATAAGTGACCTTCAAGAAATACAGAACTTTGTATTGCTCTCCGTTTTGGGTGGTATTTTCATTCCTCCTAGACGTTCTCTCGATTTTGTTAATTTCAAAATCAAAAATATTGACCGTGAAAAAGACAACTATTTAGATAAAAACAACTTGGTTTTCAATTCCTATAAAACCGCCAAATTCTACGGTGAGCAAAAAGTCGCGTGTCCACAACCTCTTAAAACCATTCTTGGTAAGTGGATTTTAAAGAATCCTACAGATTATCTCTTTTTCGATTCCAATATGAACCAATTATCCAGTGTTAAGCTCAATCAAAGACTCAATAAGATATTCGGTAAAAAGGTTAGTGTGAATGCTTTGAGACACGGATTTTTAACAGATAAATACGCCTCTCACTCCGAACAACAAAAGAAACTTGAAAAAGATATGTCTGATATGGGTTCAAGCACTAAACAAGAACAAACTTATATAAAACTTGATTAGAAGGTTTCAATCGGACCCCGGGGGCCGGGTGGTGGTGGTGGTGGGGGTAATATATTTAGGAAAAAGTATTTAAAAAAAATCTGATTATATAATATAAATGGTAGATTTTATAATCTTAGACGAACCAGCGTTTTCTGCTCTTACGCTTCGAGACCTTCACAGCAAATACAATCCAAAAGAAGGAACAATCAGTGAATTAGAACGTTTACAAGAAACCCTAATTGATTTGGATTATTCCGATATTGAGAGAAAATATAAGAATTGGATTCTTTATGAAAGAGAAGAGTTATTTCAAAAATACAAGAAAGAGACTGTTGATTTTATAAATGAAGAAGAATTTGTTTATAACCTTTGTGAGAAAGCAGAAAAAGAATTACAAAGTAAATATGAAGAGAAGATACGTATTTTTAAAGAAAATTTGGTATTTCCATTCATAAAAGAACTGAAAGATATTATTGTTCTCAAGAAACAAGAAAAACTCGAAGAATTGGAAAAGGGTAAAAAACCAGATTTCATTACTTGTGAATGTGGAGAGAATGTTCTTAGAATTTCATTGAAAGACCATAAAAGAACAGTAAAACACTTTAATAAATTGAATGGTATTGTAAAAGAAGAAAAACCAGAAATCATTACTTGTGAATGTGGAGAGACTATTCCACGTGTTATGTTAAAAGACCATAAACGCACTAAGAAACACTTTAATAAATTGAATGGTATTGAAGAAAAGCCAGAATTCATTACTTGTGAATGTGGAGAGACTATTCCACGTGTTATGTTAAAAGACCATAAACGCACTAAAAAACACTTTAATAAATTGAATGGTATTGTAAAAGAAGAAAAACCACAGTTTCACCACTGTGAAATTTGTAATAAGGATATTGTAAATACAAGTAATGCGGTTTCATATCATAACTTATCAAAACCACATATGAAAAACCGAATAGAATCATTAGAAAGTGAATTCAATCAATACAACTATGACGAACTATGTTCTCTTTTCTCTGATTTTTCAAGAGTAATTCCAAAGAATAAATACATATCGGATTTACTACAAACCGACTTTTCAGATTCCGAAATAAAGAGAATTGATTTCATAATAACAACTAGTAATGTATACGAGTTTGAAACTGCGATTCATTCCTATGAATTTACAAACAAATACAATTCAGTAAAAATACATATTGATACCTATGGTATTATTCTTAATAAATACTAATTATATTCCCCTTATAATATTCCCTTATAAAGAGAATCACTATTTCTTTTTTTTTTCAACCACACTAAAAACCACTCACACACCCCCCACCAACAACCAAAACACTTTCAAAAGTCTTTCCTATATACTACGCGCGACCCCCTAAAATTTTGTCCAATTTCAATTTCTCAAAAAACTTTTAAAACCAAATTTCTAACCCAAGGGGGTGGTGTGGGGGGGGTTTTCCGGGTATATTAAGAAAAAAAGAGGTATTTCATTTTATAATATATCCAGATATTTTATTTTAATCTCTCCACAGCAATATCAAATAGTTCTTTATTCAGTTCAATACCTATAAACTTTCTGTTAAGGTTTTTACAAGCAAGTCCAGTAGAACCAGTATTCATAGTAGGGTCTAAAACTGTATCACCTTCATTAGAAAAGTATTTCAATAACTTCTCAATAAGTTCAGTCGGTTTTAGTTGCTGTGTTTTATTATTATTCTTTGATAAATTAACGCACTCAATAATAGAGGGTGGTATTTCTTCACCTTCTTCAATCGGTTCTTCTGTTCTTATTACTGATAATGGTAATCGTGGTTCATAAACTTCTTTTTTATGTCCTATAATTACAGAATTTGTTATTCGGTTTTTACAATCATAAGTATTATTTGTATTTGGTATTATTTTTTTATGGTATTGTAGGTAGTTATATACTGGTGCTTTTTTGTAAAATACTAATATGTTCTCGTGTGCTGTTCCAAATCTACTATTTGTTGTTAATGGATTACTCAAACGGTTTTTCACCCATACCATATCATATTTAAACCACTTTTCATTAGACTTTATAATTTCATAACCAAAACCCATATTACAAAAAAAGAAAAAGGGTGTTCTCTCTTTACCTACTCTTTTTAGTTCAACCCATAACTTATCCAAATCTATTTTTGTATCCCACTTAATAGAAGTAATGCCATAAGGTAAATCACAAATAACCAAATCAACCGATTTATCTGGTATTTTTTTCAATTCAACTAAACAATCTCCGTTATAAAGGTTCATATATATAGAATACTATATATATTTACATTTTCTTGTTTTTTGCGTTAAAAATATCTGTGGATATTCCTTACTGAAACTCAACAAAAAAAAGAGCAATTTGAAAATTTTCACAGCATATCAGTCTAACAATTCCTTGTTTTTTTCCTTGAAAAAAATTCAAGGATTTTAACAAAAAAAACAAGTAAATTGTTATTTTCAAATACTCCCCCCATACTCCCCGGTTAATGACCCATGGCGGTTAAATCCATAAGGACCTCGTGGGCTTGTCTACGTGGAAGACGACCGTCGGATATGAACTTGATAATAAGTTGTTTCAACTCTTTGGCAACTTGTGGACTATCATTACCAGCACGTATTTCACCAGATAAGACTTCATATCGGCGGTTCTCTTTTTCTTCTTGAGTAAGGTCTGGATTAGGGACAGATACTTCTAATTGACAAATACGGACAATCTGTTTTAGTTTCTTTTTATCGGAATTACTGAGAGAGTTCAAAGAATCGACTTCTAATTTATGACCGTTATACATAGATTTGATAATTTCGGCTAATTTTTCGGATACGCGTTCGGTTGGAATTTCTGGAATGGAAGCACCACAGAGTTTCTTAATCATAAGGATATTATCGGATAGTTTATGTTTCTGGATAAGATATCGTCCAAATTGCTTGTATGCTTTTGGTTTTTCGTATTGACCTTCCATTCTATCAATAGGTTTCTTTGTTTTTTTGGAAAGACCAGAACCTGTTGTTTTTACTGGTTCGGATTTTACTGGTTCGGAGGATTCATACATTTCTTCCGGTGGTTGTTCGGAACGCATATTACCAGTTTCAAGTTTCCATTTTTCAAATTTACCTCGAATAGTATCATGTGAGGTTCTGAAACTAATACTTGGAATACCGACACTTTTAAAATACTCATTAATAGCTTTGGCTACTTCTTTTTTTTTTTCTGGGTCATTGGTTGATAGTCTAAACGTTTCAATCAATTGATAAATATCTGTGTTGACTTGTTCTTGTTCTTCTGGGGTATAATCTCCAAAGTATTTTTTGTATTGAACTTGACGTAGTTCAGTTGGTGTTCCACGTCGTATTGCTTCTTTAATTTGTTTTGCTTTCTCTTTTGTTATCTCTGGGATTTGAATCATTTGTATAATAGAATCTTCAAGTCTTCCGGCTTCTTGGAGAGATAGACCAGAATTACGGACGACGGTAATGATTTCGTTATCAATACGTTCAATATCGGTTTTAGAAGGTAGGGTATTGTAGACTTGGTTGATAGCTTGTAAGAGACCCGCACGAGTAATAGGGTCAATACTCTTAATAATTATTATTTCTTGGTTTGTCAATAACATATCTTTCAAATCTCTTATCCTCTCAATAGTTGCGTTTTTATAGGCGTTTTCTGGGAATCCTTGAACTTTTCCAATTAAGATATCTAATTGGTCAGGACTTGTAATAACATTCTGTATATTTTTCAAAGACGCTAATACGTCTTCACCGGTGGTTTGTTGTAATCCAAATTCGACACCATTGGATATTTGGAATTTTTTCATTATTTCTCTCAAAAACTTGATAAATACTTCTTTTGGAACTCCTAGAGCATATCGTGGTTTCAATATAGTGAGTATATAAGGGAATTGTTGAATAGCAAAGGTTATTTCGTCTGGACTGAGGTCGGCAACAATTGAACTGGCGATAAAACCGTCGGTGAGTTCCTTCAAACGAGTGGATAATTGAATTTTAAGGTTCTCAATATCTGCCATTTTATCAGAAAGGGAACGGAGGTCTGGAGGTTGGGTTGGGGTTTGTCCAGTGCTTTTATAGATAGCATTTGCGTTGTAATTTTTTTGGTTATTACTTGCTTCTAATGCTAAATTGGAGAGGTATTGCTCTCTATACTTGACAGCGTCTAAAGCAGTGTGAATGTCTTTTGGATTCATTATTATATAAATAAAGTAGATATATTATTTTATTTATAGTTGTTTTATTCTGTGTTCTCTTTAATAGTGAAATCCTTTGAAAAATCGTATTTGATTGCTTCTGGGTCGGATTCAATAAACTCTTTTTGTTCTGGTGTGATTAGCAGTTCTGGTTTGGATACAAGAATAGGAACTGTGACTTTTTCAGGTTGAAACTTCTCATGGAGTAGTTCTGTGTTTACGAGGTCGTTAAAATCGGCAGTTAGTTTTTCTTCCCAGTCATTACAATTTGCTAAATCATTATAGATATATTCATTCATTAGTTTATTGAATTTTTTTTGTTTTCCAGTGGTTAAATCTCTAAAACTGGATAATAGAGGATTACCCATTTTATGGTTAATAATGACGGTGAGTTTAATGAGCGTATTACCAACAAAATCTTCTTGTCCGAAAGGCATTATATATTATATACAGATATTAATTTCAAGTTTTATATTTTGAAATTAATAATTTATTTATTGTTTATCGGAAATATGGTTGATTTCTTGAACTGAAATAGGTTTACGTAATTCTGGGTCAGTTGAACGGAAAAAGTGTTTCAGAATGTATTCGTTTTTTTTGAAATCGTGACTGATATTCAAATCCTCGAAAAGGTCGATAAAGTTAGAACAATCAGTAGCAAGGTGACCACTACTATATTCGTGTTTATTGTTTATCCAATATAGGAAGGCAAGGCAGTAGTAACCACACGCTTCATTCATGAGAGATTGAATATCTTTTTTGTTATATGGAATATGACCACCACCCATAAATTTAACAACAACTTCTGGCGGTGCTACACCGAATGAATCAAAGTATACTTTTTCTATTTTCCCATTTGGATATTTAAAGACTTGGAAACAAGTATAATGAGAACCTCCGTTTAATAGTCCGTTTGCGTCGTATTCGTCTTCCATATTAATTATATAAGACTTGTTGTATTGAAGTTTTTCATTAGCTAAACAATCTTTGAAATCACAAAAGACAAGAGGTATATTCATACGTTTTGCTAAAGTCCATAATTGTTTATCTGTTAGAGACATTATTATATAATTAACAGAGAGATAAAAAATTGGATTATACTCCAATAACATACCAAACACCAATCGAGGTATTACCAGCACCTTGAAATACTAATGTTACAGAACCACCAGCATTAAGTGTAATAGTGTTTTGTTGTGTATTACTCGAATTACCAACTATATATTGGAATGTGTAGTAATTGGAGTTAATAGAAATAGTTTGAGATACAGTAGTATTGTTTCGAATTATGGTTTGTGTTCCAGCAGGAATACCTCCAGAATTTAAATAAGGGAGATAAATAGTGGTTGAGGTAAAAACCGTTCCGGGTGTAACACCAATAACAACCCAATTGTATATTTGTGTTAATATGTAAGGATTGGAAGGTTGAGAACTAATGACTAATGTTTGTAACCCACTAATGGTGCTGGCAACACTCTGGACAAAAGCAGTCGTTGCTAATTGAGTGTTATTTGTGTTGCTTGGAAGAGCAGTAGCAGAACAAGTAGGAAACTGACTAAAAGAAGCGTTTGTAAAATATTCAGTTCCTTGTGCGATTGGGAATTCCAAGAAGTATCTTGCTAGGTTATTGATAGTGCTTGTAGCAACTGGTGAGGTGTAGTAAACTGGATTAAATATAGGAACGTTTTCAGTTGGTGGTGGATATGCGGACATTGTTCTTTGTTATAATATTACAATATATTTTTCTATCTTAATTATATAATGCCAAGAAAACCAAAAGCAGAAAATATAGAGGTATCTAAAATAGTGAATTGCTACGAACATATCCCAAAAGAGTTTTTAGATAAGAAACTGGATAACCCAAATAAACAGCACCATAATTTTGATATACCGTTTAGAGCATGTGTGGTTGCTCCGAGTGGAAGTGGTAAGACTAATTTCATAACGAATTTGATACGAATATTTTGTATGGGTGCTGGAACTTTTAGTCATATAACTATAATTTGTAAAGACGCTACTGAACCTTTGTATAAATATTTAGCGTCAAGGTCTGATAGTATAGTGGTAAAAGAGGGACTACATAATTTACCGCCATTGGATAAGGCAGATAAGGATAATAGCACGTTGGTAATAGTGGACGATTGTCAATTGGAAAAAGACCAACAAAGAGTATGTGAATATTATATCCGTTGTCGTAAGAAGTCAATAAGTATAATGTATTTGGCTCAGAACTACTACCAAATACCAAAGGTAATACGTAATAACTGTAATTACTTGATAATATTGAAGATAAGTGGAGACCGAGATTTAAAGACAATATTGAAGGAGAATTCGGTAGGTGTTCAAGACAAAGACCAATTGGTAAGAATGTATCAATACGCAACACAAGAAAAGTTCTCACCATTGATAATAGATATAGAGTCAAGTGATATGAATCATAAGTTTAGAAAGGGATTAGTGGAATATCTGAATCCAAGTTATTTTTTATAAAAATTTCAAGAAAAAAGATAGGTGTATATATATGGACGGAAATAATAGTGGCAATATCAACAACAATATTAGCAATCATACTGTTTCTAACAACTGGACTGTAGATATAGAGAACTTGTTGGAAAAAATCCGAACGAATTGTATCACATTATCAAAGGCTCATAAGAGAGAATATCACAAGACAAAACACTTGTTGTCTTATTTCAGAGTTCCGATAATAGTGATTTCGGCGTTTGCGTCTGTAATTTCTGTGGGCTTACAACCATATTTGGAACAACAGACCATATCAGTAGCAACTTGTTTGATTAATTTGGTAATAGGTGTTATTAGTTCATTGGAATTGTATTTGAGTATACAACAAACAATGGAACTGGAATTGAGTGTTTCGAAAGATTATTACACGCTCTCTATAAATATATATAGAATGTTACAATTAGAAAGCGTAAACCGTAATACAGACGCACACAGTTTTTTAGATAATTGTTATGGTGAATATTTGAAGTTATTTGAGAAAAGCAATTTATTGAAAAAGAAATTAGCAGACGTTTTAATACCAATAAACGAAAGGGGGAATACCAAAAGTTTTAGTCTGGTTATTCCACATACACCAAGTAATCAAAGTGACCCAAGTGATTCAAGTGAATAATTTCTGTATATAGGTTATAGAATGATTGGATTTTTCACCAGTTTTGTTTTAATGTGGGGATATACACAATGTAATAACACAACAACAACACACCAACACCAACGTTGGTCTATAACAGATTCACCCTCTGTGAAACCAACACCTTATTATGAATTAAGACTTTTAACACCAAAATCAATAGTCTCAAAAAAAATATTAGACAAGTATATATGAGTTTTTTATTAGGAAATCCGTTGACAACTCCGACATTGGGTAAATTGATAAAGGCAACACCAACGTTACTATATGGTCGTAAGGGATTACCACCAGACGTTCAAAAATTACTCGAAAAAGACGGAGACGCAGTAATTCAAAGGGCAGTGATATTTCGAACCCCTTTGTCTGGGGCATTACGATTTGCTTTAAATATAACCAGTTTAGGAGCATTCAATAAAAAGGTGGCAGAATCACCTTATGATACATTATTTCACTTGGGATTGATATTGTATACAAACAAGGGAACATTCACGACTGAAAAGGAGGCAGTTCCAAGATTGAGAAAAGGAGAACCAAAACTCTCCAAGGATACTCAAACATTGAATTTATCATTGAATGGTAAAACAATAACATTGAGAGAGTTATTTGATAATGGAATCAAACAAGCTGGAAGTATGGATACCTTTAATGGATACTCGGCAAAAAATAATAATTGTCAGTGCTTTGTAATGTATTTAGTTCGAGGTTCTCAATTAGGAGACGAAAACACACGAGCCTTTGTAAAACAAGATACAAAAGAAATATTCAAAGGTATGGATTGGTATAAGAGATTCACGGATACAGTTACAGATTTGGGAAAGACTTTTGATATTATTCAACAAGGTGGAAAAATCAAAGGAGGAGAATTACCAGATTATGAGCATTTGAATTGGGGTTCATTCACTAAACAATTCAAAGCATATCACCGTAAGAATCCAAGTATAAAGAGTTTGGACGAGTTCGCAAGACATATATTGGCAAATCCAAGTCAGTTTCAAGCAACAACAAGAAAGAGAGCAAGTTTCTATTTGAATGTGATTGAGAAGAAACATATGTCTGGAGGTCGTATGAATGATTATGGAGACCCAGTTCTTCGTTCATGGATTAATTTACAAGATAGTATGAGAGATACACAAGCAGGAATACAAAAAGAAAGAGATAGAGAAGCAGAACGAAATAGAGCAATTAATCAATCAAACGATTTTAACAGAAGAAGGAATGAAGAAAACGATAGACAATATCAACACAACAAACACCAAAACGAACTTCGTGATAGTGGTATAAGAGCCCAAAACGCAGAATCAAGAGTTCAAGGATTGGAAAATAAGATTCGAGAATTAGAAAGACAATTGAGAGAAACCCCAGAAGAAAAGGAAAAACGAATGAAGGAAGAGAAGAGGATATTTGAGAACTCGAAAGAAGGAAAAGAACAAAAATTGAGAGAATTAGAAGCATTATTGAAAGAGAAAAGGGCAAAACAAAAAGGTAGTGGTTTTGGTTTTGGTGGACCGGGTCTTTTAGGTAAGGTAATGGACACACAAAAGAAAAGACAAGCAGAAGAACAGAAGAAAAGAGAAGCAGAACAACAAAAGAGAAGAGAAGCAGAAGAGCAACATAGAACATATATGGAAGGATTGGATAAGAAGATAAAAGACGCACAAACAGAACTGAATGGAAGTGGAATAGAACAACACCACCACCATTATTATCATAGTGGACAAGGTGGCGCTCTTTCTACAGACGTTTTTAAAGCTGTCGAACTTAGAGACCAATTTTTCCCCTATACTCGTGATACTAATAACAAGAAATTAAAACCAACAGACCCTAATTTTGACGCATTAGCAGAAGAAATATTAAGAAGATTAAACGAGATAGTCCACCATACCGACCGCTATGACCCACGCGTATATAAGGATAATTATTTATATACTGACGGAAGACCTAATATTTTTAAGGCCAGACGGAAAGCACAAGACCAAATCGCTGAAAATACAATTAACGTAGCGATAGAATATTTAAAAGAAAAACAAGCAGGAAGAGACCCTTATGATTTACCTTCTCTTAGAAAGTTTCTTTATGACGCTGCTAATTTACATAATGTCGTCGGTTCAGATACACATAGAAACCTTGCTAATGATATAAGAAATAGATACTCTGACGACGTAGTAGGACAACAAGGGGTAGGAATACACGGGAATTCTTTAAACTAACGGGGGGTTCAATATCGTCCCCGAACCAAAACGATTATGTGATAGCAATACCGAGTTATAACCGTCCGAATGAATTGCGAACGAAGACTCTGAAAACACTACAAGAAAACCGTATACCAAGAGAGAAGATTTACATATTTGTTATTGAGGAAGAATATGAAAAATACAAAGAATTCATAGAATCAAGTTATAAGATTGTAGTAGGTAAAAAGGGTTTAGTTCCACAGAGGGAGTTTGCTGAGGAATATTTTGGAGAAGGACAAGAGATAGTATTTATGGACGACGATATAGAAGAAGTATTTTTAAACCATAGTTCTCTATTCAAAGGTAAAACTCTGGATTACTTTTTCAAATATGCTTTTAAAACTTGTAAAGAAGAACAATCAAGTATATGGGGTGTGTATCCAGTGAATAACCCTTTTTATTTGAAAGGTGCTGAAATCACAATAGACTTGAAATATATCGTAGGAGCATTATATGGTATAATCAATAGACCGCATAATAAAAAACTCAAATTGGAATTAACAAGAGAAAACGGACAAAAGGAGGACGTAGAGAGAACATTAAAGTATTATATTTTGGACGGTAAGGTGGTAAGGTTTAATAGAGTATCATTCAAAACCAAATATTATGGTTCAAACGGTGGATTAGGAACTTTTAATGAAAGACTTGAACCTATGCGTATAGCAAGTGAAAAACTGAAAAAGGTTTATGGAAATTATGGAGATATAAAAACAAGACCGAATGGAATGACCGAGTTCGTATTAAAAAGAAAACCCATTACTGGTGGTAAAATCACAGAACCTATAGATACAGAGAGCAATGACATTATAGTAGATACGATACCTCATACAGAAAAAATACAGAAATTACAGAGTAAAATAGTCAGTCTTTTAAACGAGGTAAAAATACCAAAGACAGACTGGGGGAGAGAAGCAGTAATAGGAAAAGGGTATACTTTCTCTTTTGGAGCTGGAAAAAGAAAGTTTCGGTCAAACGGTGAATTCAAAGCAAATACCAATTATCCAGAGTTGTTTCAATCTATAGTTGAATATGCTAATGCTATTTTACCAACTGGGTTTGAATATGAAATCATAACAGTAAATAAGAACTTGAAAGCAAAAAAACACACAGATAAATATAATAATGGAATAGGGTTTATTACAATGTTAGGTGATTATACTGGTGGTGGATTGTATATATATGAAAAAGGGAAGCCAAAGTTATATGATACACACAATACACTTTTAGGATTTAATGGGGCAATATATCCACATAGAACAGAACCGTTTAAAGGAACAAGATATACTCTTATCTTTTACAAACAAACTGGTGAAAAAGTGAAAGGAGTGACTATGGAAGGAAGTGGGATAAAAATAGTTTAGTGAGTTCTCTGTAAAAAATAAAATATTGTTTAATATTATAATAGAATGCCACGTAAAATATCACACGCTATGTATGCCGACGGATTAGTTCAAGACGCAAGACATACTCTTGGTGTTGGAATGCCAGAACATTGTTTACCACACGGTCATAGAATTACTGTGACACATACACATATGGACGGTCATGGAGTTTTACACCACCACCACCACCACCTTCAAGAAGGAGAAGGTATTGGAGATTTTTTCAGAAATTTAGGTAGAAAAATCAGAGATACTTTTAAACCAGTCGAGAATGTATTTAAACCCGGAGGAACAATCGAACAAGGATTTAAAGATACTTTTAATCCACAATTAGGACGTGATATTGCTGGAACTTTAATTCACTCTGGTATTCCGGCTTTAACTGGAACAATTGGTTCAACATTAGGTGCTTTATCTGGACCACTAACCGGAATCGCTGCCGGAACTGCTGGAACTATGTTAGGAGACCAAGCAGCCAAAGCTCTTGGTAATAAAGTTGGTTTAGGATTAAAGAAACCAAGAAAGGGAAGATTTCCAAAAGGTTCTCTAGAAGCAAAAGAACATATGAGACAAATACGTTCTATGAAAGGAGGAGCAGTCCCACCACCACGCAGTCGTATTCCAATTACTGACCCAATGTTAATGGGTAATGGATTATACGCATAAGAAGTTTCTCCATAAAAGTATATGGAAGAAATAGCAAAAACATTAAAACCAATAACAATAGAACAAGTTCTCACAGAGTTTAAAAAATTACAGACTTTGGATTTAGAACAAGTGAAACCGTTATCACGAATCGGAAATAAGGTTGTTGACTACTTTACATATTGTCCAAGACTAAACACAAAAGGTTTTAAAGGAATAAGTTTTTTTGAGTTTATAGAGAACTTGGAAAAATACAAAAAGGGTTCAAACGAAAAAACCTTTAATTATATAAAAAGAATAAAACCTTATTTGTGTGAGACGGAAATATGGAATCAAGTATTCAGAATGTATTACGGTTCAGTATCAATATTCAAACCGATAAACGCTATGAAAATCTATACACAATTTAAACCAAAGTGTGTATTGGATTTTACTATGGGTTGGGGTGGGAGGTTAGTAGGTGCGTGTGCTTTGAATATTGAAAAATATATCGGTGTTGATTTAAATCCAGAATTGGAGAGACCCTACCAATTAATGTCAGAATTCTTACGAAACCACTCAAAGACAGAAATAGAATTGTATTTTACGGACGCTTTGAAAATAGACTATTCAAAATTAGAATATGATATGGTATTTACAAGTCCACCTTATTACAATATTGAATTATATGTTGGAACTGAAAAGAGAACAAAGGAAGAATGGGAAACAGAGTTTTATCAACCAATTATTGAAAAGACATATCAACACTTGTCTCAAGGAGGCTATTATTGTTTGAATGTCCCTATAACCATATATGAAAGGGTTTGTGTAAAAGTTCTAGGTGAATGCCTTATAAAATTACCACTTGTAAAGTTTTCAAGACAAATAACCAAATATGGTGAATGTATCTATGTCTGGCAAAAGATTTTGTAATTAGCCTCCTTTTTTTGTTGTGTAGTATATATGGAACATATTGAAAAAGCACCACTATGTCGTGAAGGTTCAAAAAAGACTTTATTAGAAGAGATATTTAAATATATACCAGAGTATAAAAACTACTGCGAACCATTCTTTGGTTCTGGTTCAGTATTTTGGAATATCCCTAATGGTGAGAGAACCTCGATTAACGATTTAGATAAAAGAATAACTGACTATTTACGGTTATTGAAAAAAGCACCCTTGAATACAAGTTTATATCCTCAACACTTGGATACAGTTGATAAAATACAGCATTACTATGAAACCCATAAAAACAGTAAGGATATAATAGAAAGATTGGTTTGTAGTAAAATACTATTTTGTAACGGTTTTAGTTCTATCCCAGTAAGAGAGAGTAATCGTATTTATAAATACTCCAATCCCTTTTCAACATTTAAAAATATTGATTTTTATAAAAATAAATTGAAAGGTGTTATGATAAGTAGTAAGGATTATGAAAAGGTAATTGAGGAAATAGATTCACCAGATACATTCTT
>Ga0214192_1000538_pt1 | contig 23262 bp, 12 predicted proteins | sample TroBogEpilimnion_44_FD_153030 | JGI IMG/M metagenome (GOLD analysis project Ga0214192, IMG submission 153030) | Freshwater microbial communities from Trout Bog Lake, WI - 29JUL2008 epilimnion | ecosystem: Environmental > Aquatic > Freshwater > Lake > Epilimnion/Euphotic zone | place: Trout Bog... | reverse complement strand
ACCGCCTGACCCGCCGGTCGAGCCGGGGGCATACGTGCCGCCGAACCCGCCGCCACCACCGCCGCCGATGGTCAAGACGGAAGCCATGGTTGACGTTGTCTTTGGCGTCCAAGTGCCGCTGTTGGTGAAAACCGTCACAGTAGGAATAACAGCAGCATTTACACTGTTTATTGTTACGGTATTTGAAACTGCAAGATTTCCAGTAAAAATACCATTATTAGCATAAACATTTGCTGTTGCTCTTATATCACCAGTAACATCAAGTTTATAAACACCATTAGCAGTATTGCCGATTGCTACGTTACCGCTATATGTATTTAATAAAATATTAGAGTTTGCATCGACCGTGATTGATGGAATACCAGAAACATCAGCAACAGAAAATATAAGCCCCGAGGTAACATTATTTGCTATAGAGAATAATTGGCCCGTAGAGTTTTCAAAACTTAAAGAATTATCATCGGCAACACGCATCGTCATCGGAATATTTGAATTACCAGTCAGCACAATAGTTGGTTGTGCTGTGGCATTAACATTTGGAGTAATTACAATATTTTTATTATTTGCTGCCATTTTTGCCCATCTTTAACAATTAACAATATTTATGGTAATTTAACTCAGGTTGATTAGGGGATCAATATAAAATGTACTGCTAGCAGCCGCAGCTTTTACAGTGACATATATATCGCCTACAAGCTGCGGTTGGGGTGATGAAAGAGTAGTAGTAAGTGCAAATCTAACACCAGCACGAAATACTGCGCTGCCGTCGGTAACACTAGTTCCATCGGTTGCGGTTGAATAACCAGCAGGTTCTGAAGTTGTAGATGTTCCTGCAGTTGTGCAGAAAAAAATTCTACCTGGATTATCAGCAACTTTTATTACCTGGCCAAGTGTATATGCAGTGCTGTTTGCTCTTGCAGTAACCTGACTATCCCAAGCACTGCTAGAATCTGCTGGAAGGGATGTACCTGTTGCCAAACCGTTTGCCTTTGTTATTGTATTTATTGTTACCAAGGGAGAACCACTGCTGCCCAAATAACTGGTTTCTATCCATATCTGATCATTTGTAGGAACCGTTGTGCTATTCCATATTCCATATAATGTAACCGTTACATTTGTGCCGGTGCGCACATTCCAGATTGATATTGGAAAGGAGTCAAAATAAAGTGGAAAAATTGATGTAGTACCCGGCATTACAATCTGCCAACTATAACTATTGGTGCCATTTGAGGCTCCGTTAGTACGTACTATACCAGTGGATACAACAGATGATCCTTGTGCATTGTATTTTTCATGTCTGTAATTAGTGCCTGAACTATCGCATGATATCAGTGCTACTTCCGAATAATTCACACTTGGAGCTATTGTTACTCCACTTGATATAGCACAGCTAATCAAATTAACAGTTTGGGTTCTATTATTCGAGTTATTATTATTGAATATAGAGGCGCCGGCTGTTAAAGATGTTAAATCTATCCCCTCAAACTGTAAAATATTTGGACCATTATTATTCATATAAATTAAACTGGTTAAAGAAGTACCGGAAGTAGCCGAACCAGGTCCTTTCCAATACAATTTTCCAGAGTTAAAAGTAATTCCTTGCCCACTGTTTATAAAATTAATCACAACATTTTCTAATAGAACATAACCACCACCTGTAATCTGATTATTATAATAACTTGCACTACTTCCGGTGCCGGTTGGGGATATTGTGCAATTTGATAATTTTAAGAAACCACCTTGATTACCAATAACTATCTGGGCCGGCCCAGATAAATTGATACCATAAAGTGTAGCAGAACTTTTGGCTGCAGATGATACCGTTAAATAAATTATATCAAACTGCCCACCTGCTGGTGCCCATCCAACATTTGATATAGATGCTGTTGTAGCCAAATTTGATGAACCAAGGGGAAATGTGGCAGACTGATTCACACAATATATATTTGTTGGAGTTGAACCTGGACCAGATCCAGTTACTGCAACAGTTGTAGAGGTAGATGCAACTTCTGTATGATCGCCCGCCACATAAACTATATTACCTGCTGTTACCCATCCTGAACCAAATGCCGTTGCTAGTCTTGCAAATGAACACTTCCATTGTCCAAAGTTACTTGCAAGTCCCAGACTTGTCCACGTTACAGTATTATCAGACGTTGTTGTTCCAGCAGTAGCACTGAAGCTTGGTTGCGAACCATTTCCTGTGGTTCCCGCCGTCGTAACTATCTGCAAACTTGAAGTTACGCTATCGTATATAATCAATCCCAAGGTTACAGCATTATTTTTGTTTTGTGTCCATGTAGGCGAGTTGGTGGTATCACCACAAACACCTGGCTGGCCAGTTATTTCTTGCCAAGTTACTGTATTGTCTGTTGTTTTAGCACCCTTTGTTATCACCCAAGCTGGTTCAGTCGTGCCCGAAGTTCCTGCTACAACACAAGCAAATGCACGCTCATTATTAAATGGTAACTGACCGGGCATATATGTTGTTGTTGATACAGTCTGACTAGCAGATATATTATAAGTGCCTGTTCCTCCAGTACCAGTTCCAAAACTGCTAATAGTAAATGTGGTGATGCCAGGCCCCTGATAAGTTTGACCAAGCACCACCGTACCAGAAACAACACTGGCCACAGTAAGAACTGTTCCTGAAATAGTTCCTGTTATAAATGCTGTTGCAGCACTTTGTCTGACAACAGTTCCTGCTGTATAAGCTCTTGATGCAGCCCAACTTGATAAAGCTGACCAGCCTACTGTTCCTATAGTAGGCATGCTAAAACTAGCTAACTGTGTACTAGCAACTGTTTGACTAGCACTGACATTGTAAGTACCCACACCCCCTGTTATTCCACTAGCTTGGCTAATAATCAGGTTGGTTACTGAAATGGGAGTAACAGATATAATTTGACCCGGCGCTAATGTACCAGAAGCAACAGCAGTTACTGTCAAAACCGTACCTGAAATACTTCCTGTAAATATAGCATTGGTAATAGTAGTGTTATCTCTCACATACCAATAATTTGGTCCAATATTAGCCATTGTTTAAATTGTCCTGTTGTTGCTGATTATTTTCTTGTTCTTGCTGATTCATATTAGCAGCACGAGTATTCATTATTGAAACATAGTCAGTATCTGGATCATATAAAGTCATAAACTGAACATATTCTCCATCGTCCTTATAATGACGCTCAGTTACCCACAAACGACCATCAATTTGTGGAGTACTAACATCTACTATTTCAGATTTTATAATCATATATGACCTCTTATAATCCATATCTTCCGCGAAAAGCGTTAAAATTTGTTAAAATTTCAGAACTGTTTAAGACCCTTTTATATACATCCAAATGATTTAACTGACCATACATAGGATATGGCACACCAACTGTGAATGTACTCGATGCTCCAAAATTTCCAGATATTGATGTATTGGATCCAACTGATACACCATTTATATATAATGTACTTGTGGTGCTATTTGCAGTAAAACAGATATTTGTCCAATTACCAAAACCAGTATAAGGCGTAGTTATATCATATGAACCAGAGACAGTAGTAACACGGGCTTGAGTATTGCCGTTTGATAATAATTCAAAATAAAAATCATAGTTTATATTATTACGCCAACCAACTAAATACTGATTTACATTTACTTGGGGCACGTTAGCCCATACATTTAACGTTGCAGAAGGTGCGGAACTGCCTATGGAGATATTCCATGTTATGCTTGGTGATGCATTTTGATTAATTAATTCACCACGCAATATTTGTTGTGTATAAGAAACTTCATTTGCAAATGTAGGAATAATTCCTTGTTTTATACTACTTCTAGGCACTACTGCAAAATTTGGATTGGAAAATGCAAGTGGGCTATTTAATGAACCATTATTATGTAATCCACTACTATCAAACCAAGTAGTTCCCGTTCCTGGATAACTTAAAAGACTTGTAGGATCTCCACTAAACAAACGACTATCAGTAATAATTCTTGGTCCTGCAAACCCACCCATTATATTCCAAACCTTCCTCGATAGGCATTGAAATTTTGTGTTATTTCTGATGCAGAAAGAGTTCGATTATAGATAAATGCAGTGCTGAGATTCCCATTTAAAAATTCCGCGGAACTACTTTGATCTCTGCCAATCTGTATTGTGCTGGGTGTTCCTGATAATGTTCCTACAGTTTGTGTATCATATTTCTGTCCGTTGACAAAAAATGCTATACTGCTTCCTGCAACTGTAACTGCAATTTGTTGCCAATTTGTTGTGGTGATAGCAGCAGTTGCACTAACATAATCTGCTACACCCCCAAGAGAAAATCGAACATATGTGCTCGTGGTTACTCTCCAACCATCGTTTGTATTTACACCCGACTGATGAGATATTATGCTATTAATACTAGCTGTTGTAGAAGGCTGTATCCAAGCCATAGCAGTAAATCCCGAACTGGGAATATATGCAGCAGTTCCTGTTACCTGAGCAGATTGAGATGTTCCGTTAAATGTAAAATATCCTGAGTTAGAACTGTTATAGGTTGGACTATTTTGTAACGAAAAAGAGTAACGCGAAGTGGAAATATCATTCCAAACATTACCAGTGCCAATGTAACTTTTAGGATTGGCAGCATCCAATAACATCGACAATCCATTAGTTGTGATACTTGGACCATGATTTGTAGACATATTAAATCTCTATCAAAAGTTTAGGAACATCTATACGTTCAGCATATACAGTATAAAAACAAGAAATAGTTGGATTATTAGCTCTTGATTCCATTCCTAATTCAATGTAATTAATTGTTACATCTTTAACATATAGTTTTTGATATTTACCTATTGGAGTAAGTTCTACAGTGATACTATCTACATCCACTAACTTTGTCCAATATTCTGGTAACATAATTTTATTAGAGTCTGTCAATTTTCCACGCAAATATACGCCATTTTCTGGACCTTCAAGACTTGCATATCTTAATTGCTTATCTTTTTTAGTTGGGTGTTTTATCAAGAATGATTTTGTTGTAGCAACAAAAGAACCATTGACTTGAAGTGTATAAGCAGGGGTAGTAATACCGCTTCCAATACCCACATTAGCAGAGAATGTGTGAGTATTTGTCCATGCATATTGAGCAGCAGTATTAACAGAACCACTAGATACCGTTGACCAATATACGTTACCTGTGGCGCCGGATGATGTTAGAACTTGACCTGCAGAACCATTTGAACTGTTTGCTGTAATAGTGTTTGAAAACGTAATACCATTGGAATACGTGTGCATTCCTGTGATGGTAAAATTAGCAGATGTATTAACAACATTAGCGCCTAACTGGGCATAGGGAAGTGTGCCAGTAGTAATATTAGTCGCATTGGTATAATATGATGCTAACTGACCATTAAAATACGTTGTATTATTAGCAGTTAATGTTGCTACATTTGAAGCCAATCCGGCAGTAGTTTGATACAAAGCCAAATTGGATGATAGCTGAGATGTGTTCACATAGGATAAGGCAATAACATTGGCGTAGGCCTGTGCTGCATTGCCTGAATATGCTATAGCATTGGAATAAGCCGTAGCAGAATTGCCTGTGATATAACCTTGAACTGTGGTTAAAGAAAGACCACCAAAATTGGTAGAATTGTTAGCAGTTAATGTTGCTACGTTTGATGCAAGACCAGCGCTTGTCTGATAAAGAGCAAGATTACTTGAAAGTTGTGATGTATTGACATACGACAATGCTATAACGTTAGCATAAGCCTGAGCTGCATTACCTGAATAAGCAATAGCATTGGAATATGCTGTTGCAGAATTACCTGTGATATACCCTTGAACAGTCGATAGAGAAAGACCACCAAAATTGGTAGAATTGTTAGCAGTAATGTTTGGCTGTGATGCAGTCGTTAAAGTTCCAGAAATCTGATTAGCATAAACATTCCATAGGTTTGTTGTCGAACCTAGATTTAAATTATTTGTACTTGGGATGAAATTTGCATTTGATTGAAATGCTGAACCCGTTGAAATATAAACTAGATTTGCATAAGAACCTATTACTAAACCAGCACCATTTGCAAGAGATGCAGTTGCAGCACCATTAGCAAGAATGAACAATGTATCATTTGAAGTGATGACGGTGGAATTAACAATGAAAGTATTACCAACGGTGTATAGATTACCTGTAACAGTAAGAGAACCACCAACAGTGGTATTTCCCACAACATTCAATACACCCACATTTCCCGATGAAGCATTCACGATTCCTGTAGTATAAACACCTGAACTATTTGCTGTAAATGATGTTCCTACAGTATGAGATGAACCATTTACTACACCTGTATAGGTAGGTAGATATGATGCAATATTAGCATTTAAAGTAGAATTTAATTGATATGCCGAAAGATTGGCTTGCAACTGAGCATTTGATACTACATTTGCTGCCGACACTGTTCCAACAAAATTAGTGTTATTTGCTGTGAGTGTTAATACATTAGCAGCCAATCCTGCCGTTGTCTGATAAAGAGCTAAATTACTTGCAAGTTGTGATGTATTAACATATGATAAAGCAATTACGTTGGCGTATGCTTGGGCCGCATTTCCTGAATATGCTATTGCATTGGAATAAGCCGTAGCAGAATTAGAGGTAATGTAACCTTGAATGACTGTTAGATTAGCCTGTAGTTGTGCATTTGATACTACATTTGCGGCAGATACTGTCCCAACAAAATTAGTATTATTTGCCGTAAGAGTAACAACATTTGAAGCCAATCCGGCAGTGGTTTGATAAAGTGCTAAATTAGAAGATAACTGAGACGTATTAACATATGATAGAGCAATTACATTAGCGTAAGCCTGGGAAGCATTGCCTGAATATGATACGGCATTGGAATAAGCTGTGGCAGCATTAGAGGTGATATATCCCTCAACAGTTATTAAGGAAAGACCACCAAAATACGTTGAGTTGTTTGCTGTAAGTGTTAATACATTGGATGCTAGACCAGCACTTGTCTGATAAAGTGCTAGATTACTTGCAAGTTGTGCTGTATTAACGTATGAGAGGGCAATTACGTTTGCATATGCTTGAGCAGCATTACCAGAATAAGCTATAGCATTGGAATAAGCTGTGGCAGCATTGGAGGTAATATAACCTTCAACGGTTATTAAAGAGAGACCACCAAAATTGGTAGAATTATTAGCAGTTAATGTTACTACATTTGCAGCCAATCCAGCAGATGTTTGGTATAATGCTAAATTACTTGCAAGTTGGGCTGTATTAACATATGATAAGGCAAGAACATTAGCGTATGCTTGCGAAGCATTTCCGGAATATGCTATGGAATTAGAATAAGCCGTTGCGGAATTGGAAGTGATATAAGTTTCTAATGTTGATAATGATACACCACCTAAGTGTAATGAATCATTTGCTTGGCCAGAAAAACTAGTCGAATTGATCGTTAGAATGCCAATAGTCAATACTTGAGTATTGGGATTGTATGTGAAGTTATTTGACCCGCCAAACAAACCATTCAAATTATATTGAATAGAAGTATTAACACCTACTGCATTTGCACCAACAGCAACAGCTTGTGTTGTAACTGTTGGTGGATTGGTAGATGATGGTTGTAGAATACCATTATTGTTGATAACTGTTACAGTGTATTCTGGTAATGTTGTCATTAGTTTGTAACGCTTGGTGTGACTGTTACTAAGCCTTGAATTACTCTTGAAATATTACCACTCTGATCTGTTACATCAACGTCATAAACATATCTACCAGGCCATACAGTGCTGGTTGTTTCAGCATTCATCGAAAGTGTAATGACACCATTTGCATATGCATTAGCAGTAAATGCAAATGAATTACAAGACATATATGACTTTTTAAATACGGAATTTGCTGTATAAGTTGATAAATCAATAGGAGTCCCATTGATATCCACAATATTAAAAGATGCCGAGAACGTAGTGCCCTGATCTATTACTATATTGATATTCTGAGCCATAACGCTTCCTAAGTAATTATTTTATTTCTATTTATTATACCGTTATAGCAGTTCTTGTAAATTTGCACACAACATTCGCACTATTTGGTGTGAGTTGTAGTGCAATATTACCTCCGTTGATAATTGCAGTAAATGTTCCAAGATTGATATTTGAATACACTGTTCCATATTCCGTGATATATGGATTTGTTCCGTCAGACAATACAAGGATTTTTGTAAGATGATAACTTGGAGTTGGTAAAGTAGAATCAGTAAGTTGAACAAGATATTCTAATGATCTAAAAGAAGATACTGATACAACATCCACATTTGCAGGAGATGAATTTGAAAATGTTCGAGAACCAGTTCCAGATTGTGAAATTGTTCCAGAATTAATATTATTAGAGAATGTTACAACATTAGAGAATGTTGCATTTCCTGTCACTGTAATGATATTAGAGAATGTAGCATTCCCAGAGACAGAAATGTTATTAGAAGATAATGTATTATATACCGTTATGTTATTTGAATATGTATTGGTTGAATATATTGAAGCCCAAACATATGAAGAATTACCTAGAAGATAGAAACTATTTGCAGCAGGAACAAGATTACCCGTTGCAGTACCAGATGATGAATAAGTCAAGGTTCCGTTGATTGTTAAGTTATTAACTACCAAACTACCGTTAACAGTGCTTGTTGCAGAAGTATTTGCAATATTAAGTGATTCTACATTGGCATGACCAGAGGAATATAATGTTACTGTATTGACACTTGTTCCTGTTACAGAAGTAGCATTGACTAGTGATGAATTGACAGTTGTAGTTCCAACGGCAATGGTAGTTGTATTGACTACAGTAGTCCCTACAGTAACAGAAGTCGGGTTGATTGTTACAGTATTTGTAGTATTGGCAACCTGAATGGATCCACCAGTATATACAGAATTTGCGGTAGTATTACCAACAAACAACTGTGTGGTTGTAAGCTGAACATTTGCACCAATATATACGACATTAGAGAATGTAGTATTCCCGGTAATTGTAACGGCATTAGAAAATGTTCCATTCCCCACTACAGAAATAGTATTAGAGAATGTAGTATTCCCGGTAATTGTAACGGCATTAGAGAATGTTCCATTCCCTGTTACAGAAAGTGTATTTGCAACAGTGACAGTATTATTGAATTGAGAAAGTGTAGTGACTACAAGATATTGACCTGTAATATTTGTGTTGTTTGAAGGTGTTAGATTAATTGAATTCGGAGATAATGTAACACCAGAATTGGTTGTATTAGAACTAACTGTTAGAATGGCATTTGTTGTCGTGTTATAGAATACAGTATTTGATAGCATGTAAATGCTATTTGCCGTCGAAATATTACCACCTACAACACCATTCCCGACATGAATATAAGAAGCACCTAAATGACCGGTAACATATCCGTTACCAGTGGTTTGATTGCCACCTGAGGTGCTATCAATGGATACAGTATTTTGTGTAACAGCATTTACAAGCTGATTGGTAACACTCAACCAACCACCGAACGTTGAATTATTAGATACTTGTATGATGCTGATGGCCATTACTTCTGCCCTAATAGTTGTTTTAACATTGATTTGATTTCTGATACATCATTCTTTAAATTTTCAGTATCTTCAACCACACGTAATAATTTTAATCTTGTTTCTCTTTCTTGTCTGTATTTATTTAATTCTTTATCATTTGTATTTAAAATAGCACTTGACGAGACTTGTCGAACAAGATCTGGATTTTCTCTGACCTTATAATATTCTGGTTCTGTCATATTTAAACCTGCACAGCAATAGCACGCATATTTGATACTCTGGGAACAATCATCGACGCATTTGCAACCATGACAATCTTCACGGCAAAATTGATGAAAGTATCAAAAGGAACATCATTATAAGTTACATATCGAGCAATACCTGAATTATTTGCATATTTAAATGCACCTGCCTGAGATTCTAGACCTGGGATGATACCGATGGCAGCATTTGTGGATCCAGTAGTTGTATTACCGATTGTAAGATTTGATGAAAGAACAAGTGTATTTGCATTTGGAATAGCAATAACTTGCCGAACATTGAATGTATTTGAAGCGCCTGTATAACCTGTGTCTGAGATATACACGAATTGACCTAAAGAAAATTGTGCAGTAGTCTGACCTGCTCCTAGAACAACATTAGCACTTGCACCAGTTCCAGGATTTGCATTGCTAGTTGTTACACCAGAACCATATACCTGAACAGATGATGGAAGATCATACTGAAGTTGAACATAATCTGTTTGATTTACCAAACTGCTCTGTAGTGCAGGAGATGATGTTTCGGGTAGTCTAGACCAATCATTGTTGGCAAATGGATTTGAATCACCAGTAGAGGAGAATTTACCATATACTCTGAGGTTTGTTCCTGGTGGTCTATATGCAGCAAGATATACCAAAAGATCTTCTGAATTTTGACCTGTTGCAAGAATTACATTCTTAGAGATATACCGTGATGTTGTATGGATAGCAGCATTATTTGCTTCATTGAAGTATGAAACAGTTGTTGCAACAACACTAGAACTACCATTGCTTACCGTTGCAGAACCATTTGCAATAAATGCGCCAATATTATTAACATTTGATGATACAATATTTGATACCAAAATTGTAGAAGAATTGGATGTGATAACAGTACCAGACGTTGTTACAGTTGAGTTTGATTGAGTAATAATAGTACCAGCACCAAAAATACCAATATTATTTCCAGTAATTGCATATCCTTGAAGATTTTGATCAGGCGCAACAACGTTATATGTCATTGTTGCCGTTGTTCTCAAATTATTAATATATGGTGAAATAAGATTATTAGACGTATTCAAATTTGCCTGAATGTGAAGTGAACTAGCACCAGACAAAGCGGCTTGTTCCTTACTTCTAGAAACCAATGTTCTTTCTTCATCAATAAACTCATACGGCAAATCTGGTTGCAATACAGTGTTTGATGTATCAAGAACATATGTATTTGATGTTCCAGAGAATGACCAAGTTGCTGAAGTCTGTGTTGGAACAATTTGTGTAAACTGAGATGTGATGCTATCATATACTCTATTTCTAGTGTCCACAACCAATGATGTTGCACCAGAAGATAGACCGATTAGATAACTATTTCCGGAATCAACAAAATTTGAAGCAGCATTAGAAGTTACTGAATCCAAAATAATCTTAGGATTTGAATTCAATTTTGTGATTGATGAAAGATATCCATATAAAGCACCATCACTCTTTACCCGACCGATGATTGTGTTTGAATCGGAAAATTTTACATTTGCAGAAAGTATCAGAGTATTTGTTGTAGCATTATTCCCTACAATCTGAAGCATCTGAGCATTTGAAAATGTATTTGTCGACACAAAGATATAATTGCCGTTTGCAAAATCAGTGTATGTGATAAACGGCACCGTAACGGTATTTGACGATGCGGTAGCACTTATTGAATTTACAGAAGCCGTGATTGTTGATGATTTGCTAGATGATGTACCAACAATAGTAGTATTACCAGAATTGACAAAGGATCCTGTAACATTAGACAAAAGAAGAACAGAAGAATTTGATCCAGTATATACAGTGCCTACAGCAGTATTGGGACTTGAACCTGATGATGTCTGATAGACATATTCACCTACGGTAAAAGTATTTGCGCCAGATAATGAAACTCTGGCAAGACTCAATACTGAATTGGAAACTACAATTTTCTCACCTTCTGTAAATGTTCCTACAACAGATGAAATCTTAAAGAAATCTGAATTTGAATTCCGATATACGGCAGTGCCAGAACTACCGGTAAAATTTGCAACTCTTAAGGTATATTTCATGCTTTCTAATTGACTTGGAACATAATTCAAATCATTAGACGAAAGAAACAAAGAACCTAATTGATTATTATTATAAATTGGAACGCCAGTTGTAATATCATTTGCAGACAATACACCTGTCCAGAGAGTATAATTTGGATTCCCACCAGAAGGCAACACAACAAGAGCATATTGTTGATTAGTCTGAATGACTATTGGTGTTGCAAATGTGAATGTTGTGGGAACCGATGCATTTGTACTTGTTGAAACTTGATTTGCAGTTAAATATGCAGTACCGTTTGGAACAGTATACGCAGTTGGGGCGCCATTCTCTGTTGTTCTAATCTGAAGTTCTACACCAAAGACAGGATCACTAGATTGAAAATAAAGATCAACAGATGTAAGATATACAGCACTCACACCATTTGTTGGCTGTGAAACAAGAAACGTTTGAGCTAAAGGCATATTCTTTTCATTCCGTTAATTAAAGATTTTTCCAAAATTCATTGAGCTTGGTATATTTATTCAACGTATTTTGATCTTCTAGATTTGCACCCTCGATTGCACAAAGAGCTTTAAATTTATCCATTGGTATTGCTAATTCAACGTCAGAATTTCTCAACTGAAGCATTGGATTATCAGAACCAATGTTATTCTCTAGAGTATCAGGTCTATTGATCTTTGAAAATACATCCGCATACATTACAGCATCAAAACCTAACACAGACATTAAATCTTGTTTGGTTTCTGGTGTATTCTGTAACAATGCTTCAGAGAAAAATTCTGTTCCAAAAATGGAATGAATTGCACCACCTACACAAATATCAGAATCTAGATTTTTATTTTTCAAAAGATCATATGTATTTAACAGATGTGCCATGAAGTTGGAATGACTATGTTTTATTTTATCGGCACCGAGTTGAGTAAGTAAAGTTTGAACTTTATTTCTTGTTAAATCAACTTCAGTGCTTGTTTTAAACATCAACGTAACTCTTAGTTGAGGGCAAATTCGTGTGACACCTCGAGCAACATGTTTCATCTTAGATGGAAACGAAAGCCCTCTATTATATGATGGAAGTTCGGAATGAATAATTCCATTTTCATCATATACAGTTGTTTCACCACCCCATTCATCTTTCCAATCTCTATTCAAATATACAACATATGTACGATCATTATTTCGTGATGAATCTCTATGAGGATATCCTTCAATGCCATATGTATGTGCATTTGCATAACATCTAAGAAGAATGGAATTTTTGCAATAGTTTTCTTTTACATGATTCCAGGCAGAAAGAAAAGGTTCTGGAAGTGTATCAGAAATATCAATTCCATTCTCAGCACGTGCAGGTGAAATCAAACAATTCCAATGACCAAAGCCCATCTTATTATTTGATAACCATCCGTATTTCCATCCTTTTTCCTCGATTACTTCGATTAAACTGATTCGAAGATCCTCGGGAAAAAAGTTTTCATATGTTTCAATTTCATTCATCATAAAGTATCCTATAGTTTAGATATATTTAACCCGCACCACCATCACCACCACCGCCACCACCATCACCACCACCGCCACCACCATCACCACCATCATGATCTCCAGAAGGAATAGCATGGTCACCACCATCAGAGCCATTATCACAATAACTATTATCTTGAACAGAAGGAATAACAGAAGGAACTGATGGTGAAATGGAATCGTAGAAAACTGAAGAGAATGGTGACTGTTGAATTGATTGCTGTTGTGCTACCTGTTGAGCATTAACCTGATTTGATGTTACCTGGAACTGTGCAGTCCCAAGTTGAACAGAAATTGCGCTTGCATAATATGTTGCAGAAGCCTGTGTAGTAATTGCGTTTGCACCTGTAACAAGATTTGGAACATCATTAATAACAAATTGCAATTCACCATTCGGGAACACACCGGGAGGAATGATGAATACACCATATAGATTTCCTGATGAATCAGTCTTTAAAGTTCCATATGTTGAATTATAACCGTATTGATTCCCATAAACATCCGTATAAGAATATGAAAGTGAGGAACCACCAGAATTCCATGGTGTAAGCTGAATGCAGCAATTAATAACAGGAACGTTATCAAAATAAGCATACACAACTGTTGATGGTTTCAAACCTGTAACAGAGAACATAACAGGTGTTGAAGGAATATAGGTGAGTAGATTTACACCTGTTACAATATTCCCAATCGTTACAGTAGAACCACTCTGTTGAACTGTAATCTGATTACCTACAGATTGCTGAAGTTGTGTAGAAGTGGATGTAGTCTGTGAAAGGAATGCTTGTGTGATAGTGCCATCTGGGTTTGTAACGGTGCCAGCACCAGTTGTAGCATTGAGACCGTTTGGAACACCAACACTAGTCCAAGCACCCCATTGTGTTGGGAAAGCATTTGGAAGATTAGCAAAATTTGAATTTTGATTTAGATTTGAAATAACCGCGGGGCCCTGAGTATAATCAGGATTGACAGTTCCCTGAGGTGAAAGAAGCATTCTACCAGAATATGTATAGAAAGCACTTTCCTCACAATTTCTATATTGCGAAGCATATGTCTGTGTTTGTTGAACTGCTGACGTATATGGAAGTGTAATAATATTACCAGTCTGTTGAACACCAGTTGATGAATTTGGATCAAAATAAAGTTGTGATCTAAATGGAATAAATGCAGGTCTTAGAACACAATTATTGGTATCAATAGAAGCAAAGAAATGTTTATCTTTTGTATTACAAATTGTAAAATCCTTGAATGGATCAACAAGGATGCCATTCTGGAATTGATTCTGACCTGTAACAGATGATGTCATTGTAAGTGAAGCAGTGGATGCTTCAAGTAAACTTAGAGATGTATAATATTCAAGAGTAGAAATACGATTTGCAAGTGTTCCAATATCAGACATACGATAAGTCTTGGTCTGTTGAATTGTTAACTGAACAGCATAATCGTAACGCTTATAAGTCTTGGCATCTGAAGGAACAAGTGAAGGATATGCAGGTACTGATGCAATGCCGATTGTCATTGTCCCTGGAACTTCATTTGGTGGTTGTGGATTGGAACTAGATAAACCTTCTGTTACTAGAAGTTTGCCACCTGTTGTCAGAGCAATTCTATCCTGCCGCGGTAGATAATATTCTACAGCAGATTGGAAATTTGTTCCTGGAGAAGGTAGATGAGAACCACCAGAAGGAACATGGAACACAAGATTAGCACTTGGATTCAATGTTGCGGAAGAAACATTTCCTGCATTATTAGCAACTGCTGTATTTGCGGCATATGGTCTAAAATCAACCACATCACGAAGATCAGTTGTGGTCTTTGAATTGATAGAAGTATATTGAGGAATTTGATATATTCTGATTGCATTGGTATTTGCTGTATTGGCATCATCAATAGGATATGATGCGGCAGTAAAGAAACCAACACCCTGAGATTCAGAATATGTGAAATTGTCAACAGATACTAGAAGTGTTGCTGTATTTGGTAAAGGATGTGTTGATGAAAGATATGCTAGACCATAGTATGAATCTCGTTGACCATTATCAAGAATAAATGATCCTACCTGATCTGGATTGTTTGTTGAATAACTACCAGATCCTACGTAAACATGATTTAAATTTAGAATATCAGGAATACCCAAACACCATGGGCCAGATGGACCGCCAGGGTTTGTTCCAACATTGATTTCAATAAGTGTATTTCTATTGATAATCTTAGATGTTGGATAAGTTGAACTTCTTAGAATATCAACATATGCAGAAATACCAAATGCTGCATTGGTGGATTCACCCAAGGCAATTACAGCATTTGTTGCCGTAGCTGTAATTGTTCTAGTAGAAGGAGACATATTAATAGGAACACCTGCTGGATAGACCTTCTGTGAAACAACACCAGAAGTAGACCCAGAGAAATTGCTATCAACTGTGAGACTTGTATTATTAGAAATTGCAACAATATTTCTGGTATTCCCTGTAATATAGATGTAATCACCAACATTATAATCCGTGAGGAATGATGTAGATGAACCTGTTACAGTAGTATTTGAATAGATTGATACAGTACCAGTCTTGTTTGCAGAATAACCATTTGCCGTTGGAATGATAATGTAACTATATTCCGTAGAAGTAGGAAGTGATCCTGTATAGTCAAACTGTTCTGTTGCCGAACCCGTAACAGAAGGAAGTGTAAGAGTAGAACCACCGGCAGTATTCACAGTGGCAGTAAGTCTATTTCTATAAACAAACTGTGAAGTGGATCCAAATCCTGCAGGATCAATTCCCTTTTGACCAAAAGGATGAACCATTATTTCATTGATAGTATCTTGGATCTGTGGAATATAAGAAATGGTTCCAGTGGCGGAAGTATAGTACTGAGTAGGAACTATATCTGCTACAGCATTAACAGTATAAGACCCTGATGTGCCTGAATTGTAAAGAATGCTTAGAACCTGATTGAAGTTATAACCAGAATTCATCTGAACATCAGAAAGATAAATGTAATACTGTGCTGTAGCAGTACCAGGTGTTCCAGAAACATACTGAACACCGCGGCAATATGCAGTACCAATTTTTGTTGCGGAAGAGAATTCACCAGACACACCAGAATTTAGGAATGTATGATTTGAAAGTGCCTGATTTGCAACAGAATGTAGTTCTAATTGAATAAGATTCTGGTTATTGAAATCACCACAGAATTGATTTACGATTACATAGTAACCATAATTTGCCGTTACAGATTGTGATGCTACAGAAGCAGTGTCTAAGCCCTTTCGAAGATTCACAATATTATTATTGATGAATTGAACTCTGTAACCTTGGACGTAACCGACACCAGGTGAGCAAACAAGATTCAAATAATTTTGTTGATTGGGATCTTGTGAACCCTTATTGGTTGTTGACAATAAGAATGGTGTAGTAACATAGTTACCAGATGTTTCAAATGTTCGTTGTGCAGCCTGTGCTGTCACAGCAACTAGTTGTGGATTGTTATTGATTGTGACAGGAAGACCATTCACAAAATCACAAATAGAGAAGAATGAAGAAGTATTTGCAATGTCTGAAGTTGCTCTAGTAACCAACGTTGGTGTTAGTTGAAGTCTATCAGCACCTGGTGCAGAATAGTTTAAAGCACCTGCTGCATTGTCATAAAGAGAAGAATCAGAAAGAGCCGTAACAATAGTCTCTGTTGCATCAAACCCAACTGAAATATTATCAGGAACATTTGAATACTTTGAGACAACAAGTGTTTGTGCTGCAACGTCAATGAATGTTCCTTTTTTAAAGATAACACCATCAGTCACAGTAAAGGCATAACCTTGACCAGAAGCATTTACAGAAGTAGGATTTCCGTATACAGATACAGTTCCGATTAAAACATTTGCAGATGTAGTAATAGAAAGAGTATCATTTGCAGAATATGTGCTCTGATTATATCCATTCGATAATGTAACAGAATTTAGATACTTGATGTATAATGTATTTAAATTGGGATATTGAGACTGGTAACCAGTTATAGCATTTACAACTGTTGACTTTAGACCATTCTGATTTGTTACGTAATCGCCAATAAAACTAGACACAGAACCGATTGCAGTGCCATTTGAATAGTTATCATTAAGCATTACATAATTATAAGCATTATCAAAGGTGATAGCACAACCTTGAACAACCGAACCTTCACGGAAAACGTTTCGACCAAATTTATTGATCTGATCCTGAAGAATACTTTGTGTCTGGTTTAGTTCACGAACTTGAACAGCAGTAGCTGGCTTATAAAGAATTCTGTAATAATTCTTTGTCTCATCATAATCATCAAAATATGGAGACGTAGATAGGTTTGTTTGAAATTCTTGCGTCATTTATTCCTCTAGAATTGAATAACCAGCTGCACTTGTTCTTGTGATGTTCTTGTTATTGTAACAGGATTTTTTAGATTTTCGTAATAAATCACAGTACCTGAGTTCCTTACCAAATCCGGATACAGAATAAGATTTGCATTATTACATGTCCCCGTTGAACCGGAAGTTAATCCTGTTATTGTTAATGGTGATACCGCAGAAGCCTGGAAAGGTTCTGGACCATCAATGTTATTTAGGAGTAATACTGGAAGGGTTGAACTAATTGTTGCAGAAGCACCAACAGCTGTTGAAATAGTTGCACCAGGAGTAAATGTTCCTAATACATTTGTTATCATCAAATATGAATTGTTTGAATACTTAATGTAGCCATTTGCAGAAGAAGTACTTACATATTGACCATTCGAGAATGTGCCTGTGACAGATGAAAGAGAAACATCGACTTCACCTGTCAATGAAAGTATTTTACCAGAGGCATTTGTAGTGCTCTGAAGCACTGTTTCATATAAATCAAATGGTGCGGTATTTGAGGTAATAGTAAGTCTGGCAGTTTGATTAAATGTTTGACCAAATGATGATGTAGCATTAATCAGACCGTTTGATGTGTAAATTGAAGCAATGGTTGCATATGAATTTGTTGTAGCATCTACAATAACATCATTTGAATCAAATCTACCAACAACGTTTGTCAACTGAAGTTGTGTATTGTTTGCAGATACACCATCAATATAAGCAGATGCACCAGAAGTCACCTCTGAAATGAATTCAATACCTGATGTAGAATTGATCTTGAATGTTGCAACATTGGCAAGTGCAATATTTGCATGAGTTCCTGATGAAAGACCATACACAACATTATTGGGTGAGACATTTGAGAATGATCCAATAACATTCTTTAATTCAAGATATGTTGAATTGGAATATACACAAACACCAGCAGCATTTGATACGGGAACAGAACTTCCATTCGACGAAGAAATAACAATTTCATTTGTTGCAAATGTGCCAGAAGATCCCGTAAGAGTAAGTTTTACTCTATCAAAATCATTGATATTTACTAATACATTTGTATAAGAAGGTGTGTTTAGAATACCCAACTTATTATAAGAAAGATATTGATAGAATGGATCTGTATTGGCAAAAATTTCTGAAATGCAACAATAGAAACCACCAAGTTCAGTCACTGCATCACCACCATGACCACCAATTGGAGCAATAATTGGTATTAGATTTGCACCTGTTCCGTAACTAGAATTTGCAGTGACCGTAACATTTGCATAAGTATATCCAATGCCAGGATTGATTGTAAGTGTTCCATATATGGAATTTGCAGCGTCAACAGATGTATTGACAAGTGCAAGTGATACCGAATTAGTACCATCACCTGTGACAGTAATAGTAGGCGCAATCGTATATTGTGTAAGACTATTAGGAATGGTGGTTTCTGCAATAATTGTAGCATTACCAGTGCTTACACCAGCAGTTTGGAAATACACTGCCTGGCCAGAATTAAATTGACCTACAGGTTGTGACACAGTAATATTAGGAACAGTCAGAACAGATGAAATGGTTGATCTTAGTTCAGAAGAAGTTCCTAAAATGTAATAACCTGAACCTGCTGTCCATGATCCTAATACATTTGAAAGAATAACAGAGGTACTGTTGGCATATGCAACCGTTCCATTTGCACCAATAGCAACATTTGAACTATTGACCATAATAACACTTTCACCAATAGTAAATGATGAACCAGGAATAGGAATAGTATTTGCAATACTTAGTGTTACAGAATTAATATTGACCTGTGAAATGGAACCTTCAGCATATACATCAGTGATTGAATATGGCTCGATAGCATTTGGAATTGTATAATGATTTTGCGCATGATTTGTGTAATTAAGTAATGAATGAACCTGACCAGGATTTGTTGTTGCAGGTGTTAAAGCCAAATTAGCGCCATTCCGTGTTGATGCCAAGGCCAACACTGTAGTATTTGAGAATGAAACATAATAATAACTATTTGCAGTAAGACCAGGAATTGCCGTATTACCTGCAGGCACTGAATAGTAGATATAATCGCCAACATAATAGTTTGTATTGGCATTTGAAATAGCAATAGTATTTGACACAACATATGCAGAATTGGCAATAATACTTGCTGTATTTGTTACTGATACAGAGAATGGAATGTCCGTAATGATTACAGTTGTATTAGAAGAAACTACTCTTCGCACATTGGTATTAGCATTTGTTCCTACTCTTATATAAGCTCCTGAGGGATACACTGAATTTGCTGTAAACCCTGAAGCAAATACGTATGTGTTATTGTTGTAAATTATTGCAGTGCCACTATTGAGAACACCAGCTGAAACTGTATCAACAATAGGATAATTGAGAGAAAAATCAAAGCCCGAAGATGTTTTGGTAATATCAATATATGTTGCATTTGCAGCAATTACGTATCCTGTGATACCAGTATCCGTTTGAATAACTGTATCACCTGTATTGATATAACCTGAGGGATAAACATAGTTGATATTATCATATGCTTGATAAGCAGTCTGACCAACTACAGGATTTGCACCTTGAATATTACTTAATTCAATATAAGCATAATTTAGGAATGGTGTTTGATTTGATACAATTACTTTCTTGGTATAACCAGAATAAGACTGAATTTGTCTGATCTGACCCGGACCAACACCAGAGTTCAAATAGATTGATGAACCAGTATAATAGTTATCAAGTGAAGAAGAAGTAGAAGGTAGTTGAATTGAATATGCATTAATAAATGATTGAACTAAACCAGTTTCTGTAATATAACCAGAACCACCATTTGCAACAAAAAACGAGTCGATTGTTCCTGTAACAGCATTATTCTGAACTGCTGTATTGGGAACTACAGGAATGAAATTAGTCGATGTGAAATATGAATTGGAAATGGAATCAATAGTATACATGTATTTCCACACATATCCATCACCTGTAACAAATGTGCCTGAGGTTGCTTTCAAAGATGGTTGAATTGTCGATGGTGCACCATTGTTATTGTTGATGCACTTATAAACATCATATGTATTTGTTACTACATAATAATTGGTGCTGTAGAGATTATTTACATTCTGATCGTAACGAGCATAGACTGTTCCTGCTGTCCAAGTATGTCTGGGAACAACATTTTTGATATTAGAAGAAGTAATTAGTTTTCCATAGAGAATATCATTATACACATTTTGTTGTGTATTGGCAACAGAATTATCGGGACTTGGAGCATAACCTGAAGAAAACTCGGTTGAATATGCTGTATATACATAATACGAATTCTCTCCGCTTTCAACACTATTAATGAAAGCATTGGCCATATTGATGTTATACTTGGTTGTCAGAATAGCCATTTTGTCTCCAAATTACTATATAGGTATGGTAGTAGTGATGAATGTATTCTGCTGGCCTACAACAGTAAGAGCGGTTGTGTAACTATTATTGCTTAATACTATATTACTTGGTGAACTTACAATAGTCCCTGGTGTATATATCATAGAATAAGGAGCAGTAGTCATCGACGTATTAGCAGTTGCAGTCACGGTTTCACCCAATTCAGAATCGGTTTGATATAGATAAATGCCCCAAGCAGTATTATTAGATGATGTCAAGGATCCATCGGCTGGCACTTTTATAATCAATGCATTCCCGTTAAAATCATTACTATTATCTACAACATAACCACTTAAAATAACGGCACCGTTATAATAAACCGCATTGGATCTGGTAGGTCCTATTTGTGATGAAGGATATGTATATCCTTGAATTGAACCATCTGAAGAATATGGTAATAAACCGTTAGTAAATGCAATCGAACCAGATGTATTCATTTTAGCAAATGTGATAGAACCAACACTATTGCTTCCTACCAACCATATGTTATCACTTTTATCTATAGACACACCGGTAAATTTTATACCACTTGATTGAATGTCCTCACACCAAACTATAGTTCCACTTGAATTAAATTTAATGAGTTGATTATTACCACTGGAAGTAATCACCAATGCATAACAATTACCTTCATTATCAACATCTATGGAACTAATTAAATAATTATTCAATTTTATTGAAGTTATATCAATAGACCATACAAAAGATCCTGAAGTATTTGTTTTGGTTATAGTATTGATTAAGCTACTATGTTGTCTGTCTGAACAAGAAGTGTAAATGTTTCCTGATGCATCAACTGCCATACAGAAGATAGGATTGTTATTATCATACGTATCAAGAATATATTGCCACAATAGATTACCTGAAGAATCATATTTAAATAACGTATATTCTGATCCAGAGGGAGTATTAATTGTTCCTGTTACATAGATATTATTTGAAGCATCAACACACACCAAAACATTGCTATTAAAGCCTGGATAAACAGAATTTGAATTTATACTTTTTTGCCAAAGAACATTTCCATTAGAATCTAGTTTTAAAACAAAACTATTAAATGGACTAGCCGTTTCAGACATTGTTACGATAATATGATCATTCGAGTCTATTGCAATACCACCTGCATTATTATATGATCCAACATAATCATTAAGAATATATTGCCATACTACATTTCCAAGAATATCAAATTTTGTAATGAATACAAACTGAGATGTAGAAGTATTACTAGAACCAACAATATATGAATTGCCTTGACTATCGACTAATACACCTTGTGAATAACTAACATTATTTTCAAGAGGAATGTCGCCATATTCTACAATCCAATAAGGGCTTGCATATCTACCTTGTGTAAGTAAAATACTTGATGGGGTAGGTGCATTATTTGCTTGGGTATCTTTGTATCTATATTTCCCAAATAAAGCAATACCAGCAGGATGGACAATATCTCGAACAAATTTTTCATACGTTGAAAGCATCCGTTCTGCAACAATTTCATATGACATATTCTGATATAGATAACTATCTTGTATGAAGTTAATATCAGAGACAAAGCCTTGATTATTCAACCAACTTCCTGAACCAGTGCCGTCCAAATTAAGAACGGCCGTTCCAGTCACTACAGTTTGATTGAGTGTATTTGCTGCCGAAAGAGATAATAGTTCACCTTGTGTATGACCAAATCCCGAATCTTGTAGATGAACGGCAGATACAATGCCATTGGCATATGTTGCTGTGGCCGTAACAAGTACGTCCTCACCAATAATACCACCAGAACCATCAGGAAGTCCGAGGAAAGCAATATATGGTTCTATAATTGTAACGGTTGGATTTGATGAATATCCAGCACCTGGATTTATTCCTGTAAGATAACTAACGGCGCCTGCCTGGATATTTTCATACGATAATACTTGACCAATCTGTGTATTTAAATTAGCAGATACACCAGTAAAGAATCCAGACCAATTTGGATTGTATTGAAGTGAATGTATTTCATGAGAAGTACCAGAAGGTGTAAGTGCAATATTAGCGCCACCTAGAGAAGATGAAAGTGCAAGAGCAGATGAATTTGCAAAAGTAACATAATAATAACTATTTGCAGTGAGGGAGGGTATTGCCGTATTCC
>Ga0214192_1000537_pt1 | contig 23284 bp, 15 predicted proteins | sample TroBogEpilimnion_44_FD_153030 | JGI IMG/M metagenome (GOLD analysis project Ga0214192, IMG submission 153030) | Freshwater microbial communities from Trout Bog Lake, WI - 29JUL2008 epilimnion | ecosystem: Environmental > Aquatic > Freshwater > Lake > Epilimnion/Euphotic zone | place: Trout Bog... | reverse complement strand
GTCTTGCATTGATTCAAAATTTCATCCGCCTTCCAAACAGTGCCCACCTTGCTGTTGGACAAACCAGGCCAGACGTAGCGACCGGATTGGTTCTGACGGTTCCACCACTTGAGTAATACCAGAAAGTTTTGCTCCGTGCTGTCCGTGGACCAATAGAGCTGGGGAACAAAGTAATCCACCCATCCATTTTGCAACCATTTGCGGGAATCCGAATACAATTCGGCGAAAGAATTGAACCCTTTGATCTGTTGTGGATAACCCGGTTGCCAAATGCCAAAGGGTGAAATGCCAAATTTAACATAGGGTTTTGCTGACTTGATGGACTGATAAACCTCTTTCACGAAAGTGTTTACGTTGTCGCGCCGCCAATCCTCCCGCGATAAACCACTATGAATACCGAATTTTTTCCAACTCCGGTCATCCGGAAAATCGATGTCCCTTTTCTGCGAATCCTTCTCCTTGTAGGGATAGTAGTAATCATCGAATACCACCCCATCCACATCATAGCGTTTCACCACGTCCATGACGACCTTGATCGAATACTCGCGCGCAGCTCTCTCTCCCGGGTCCAGCCAAAGGTATTGTCCATAAGGACGTACCCAGTCGGGATGCTGTTTACTAATATGACTCTTGGGGAAGGCGGATTTTAGCGAGGGATGACTGGCACGAAATGGATTGAACCAGGCATGTAATTCCATGCACCTCGAATGGGCCTGCTCAATGATGTAAGCCAGTGGATCATAAAAAGGCTCCGGGGCTTTGCCTTCGAGACCTGTCAGATAGTAAGACCATGGTTCGTACTTGGAATCATACATGGCGTCGCATGCCGGGCGAACCTGGAATAAAATGGCATTCAGATTGAGGTGATGTGCCTTCTCCAGCAGGCTGATGAGCTCCGCCTTTTGCTGCTCCACGGTCAGGCCCGGCTTGGAAGGCCAGTCAATATTCGCCACGGTTGCAACCCATGCGCCACGAAATTCACGAGGAACTCCCGGTGGCTCCATGGATGAGGGAACATAAACGTCATTCGCCTTTGCAATGGCCAACCCAACAAAGGATGCCAGAAGAATCACCCACCTCAGGGAACCTCTTTTCATTCCCGACAAAATCATGGGAAAGGATTCACAGAAAACATCAAAGATTCAACGTAATATTTGTTTTCCGATGTGAGTTGTTTGAAATGAATTACAGAAAATATAGGTTATCCCCCCTATTTGGACGGATGAAAAGAGACAGGTTGACTCACCATTAGTAGGGGCATTGTGAATAACTTACCCCTGTATATGGTGGTTTTCCACTTTACTTCGCATCCGATTTATGGTCTGCTTTTTTCCCAAGAAAATGTATCTCAAAAATCTAACCGTCCTGGGATTTAAGTCATTTGCCAACAAAACCAGCTTGAACTTTGAGCCTGGGGTGACGGCGATTGTGGGGCCCAATGGCTGTGGAAAATCCAACGTTTCAGATGCGATACGCTGGGTGTTGGGTGAGCAATCCGCCAAAGCCTTGCGCGGCGGTGAGATGGCTGATGTTATTTTTAATGGAACGGATGGACGCAAGCCCCTCGGGATGGCCGAGGTATCCTTGACCATCGGCGGGGTCGATGAGGAGCATCTTTCGGCAGCCGGAGTCGATGTTTCTTATAATGAAGTGACTGTCACCCGCCGGGTCTTTCGTGATGGGGGCAGTGAATATTTCATCAACAAGACCCCCTGCCGGCTCAAGGATGTTCAGCAACTCTTCATGGGTACGGGAGTTGGCCGAACGAGCTACAGCATCATGGCTCAGGGAAACATCACCCAGATTCTTTCCAGCAAGCCGGAAGATCGTCGCATGATTTTTGAAGAGGCGGCGGGCATCACCAAATTCAAAGCACAGAAAAAAGAATCGCTCCGCAAGCTGGAGTATACCGAGCAGAATCTTCTGCGTGTTGCGGATTTGATCAAGGAAGTCAAACGCCAGATCGGCTCTCTGCAACGTCAGGCGGGAAAAGCAAAGCGTTTCAAGCAAATCATGTTTGAATTGCAACACTTGGAAACCCAGCTGGCCCGTCATCAGTTTGACGTTTTGCAAGCTGAAATTGCTGAACGCCAGACCCAGGTTGAGAATCTGAGAAGCGAAATTGAGACCAGTTCCAATTCCCTGCTTCAGCGTGAGGATGAAATCATCCAGTTGCGCGAACAACTTTCCGCGGTGGAACAGGAATGCGCGGCCATGCAGCAGCGCGGATTGGAATTGAAGAACCTGGTGGAACGCGAGGAGGGGCGGATTCATTTCAACGAAGAACGGCTCTCCGAACTGACCTCCCAGAACGCACGCGCCCTGGAGGAAATTAACCAATATGAACAGCGTATTCAGGCTTTTGAGCAGGAAACCGCCTCACTGACAGAACGGCTTGCCGCCTCGCAGTCCAGCCTGGCTGCGCGTCGCACAGAACTACAGCAGCGTCGAGACGCTTCCCAGGCACTGGAGCGCGAACTCCAGCAATTCCAGGAAAAACTGCGCGGTCTGCAGTCCAGAGCATTCGGGGAAGCCCAGCAGTTGACCCGCGCAAGAAATGAAATCAATGCGCTCGAGTTTCAGAAGCAGGGCAACATCGTCCGCTTGGAAAAACTTTCAGCGGAAAAAATCCAACTGGAAGAGGAACGCACCGCTCTTGAAGCCAGGCTGAACGATTTCACGGCCAATGTGGAAGCTGAGAAACTGAATGTTCAGAGCAGCAAAGGCACGGTCGAGGAGAGACAGAATCGCTTGAAGGCCATTCAGGTGGAACTCGCCCGATTCACCATGGAATTGGATACCCATCTGCGCCAGCAGGCAGAAAAGCGCTCACGCCTGAATGTTCTTGATCAGTTGCAATCCGAGCATGAGGGATTTAGTTCAGGAGCTCTGGCAGCCCTGAAAAAAGCTGAAAGTGTGATGGGCTCCCTGGCGGATAAAATTCGTGTCCCTGACCATTACATCACTTCCATTGAAACGGCTTTGGGACAGAATCTGCAGTTGGTGCTGACGGAAAACCCCGAGGCAGCCCAGTCCATCCTTGCCGAGCTGAGCCAGAATAAACGGGGTCGTGCCAGTATCGCATCGATAGCCCTTTCCAAAGTCAATCCTGATGCAAACGCGGTCACTGCTCCCTTCCCAACAGCTCTGAGTGTGATGGAAATACAGCCCGAAGTTCGGGGACTGCTTGAATGCCTCCTTGGGCGGACTTTGCTTGTGCCGGACCTTGCCACCGCCACGCAATCCTGGCGCGAAACCTCGGGTGCCTTTGATTTTGTGACGCCCAACGGAGAGTTGCTGAGTGCCTCGGGAATTTTCACGGGCGGGAGCATGAATGGCTCTGGAAAAGCTCCAAGTTCCATTCTTGGACGTAAAAATCAAATCGCGGAATTGCAGGCACAAATTGAAGCCGCACAGTCCGTGGTGAATGAGCTCAGCAAAAACAAGGGAACGCTTCTCAGTGAACAAACCGCGCTTCAAGCAAGCCTGGTACAAGCCCAGGCGGAACTGCGGCAGCAGGAAGTCGCCATCGCCACGCGGCAAGGGGAATTCAATGCGCTTCAAAATTCCAAGCGTATTCTGCATCAAAAAATCGACACGGTGGTTTACGAAATCCAGAGTCTCGCCCGACAGGATGAAGAAGGCACTGCCAAGCGTACGAAACTCGCATCACAGATTTCAGAATTGGAGCAGCGTGAAAAGCTGCTTGTCGAGGAAACTGCCCAGGCCGCGGGCCTCATCGAATCCCGTCGCACCGACCGCGATCAGCTCAATGGGCAGTTGACCGAAGTCAAGGTGGCCCTCGCCTCTGAGGAACAACTTTTCCAGTCACTCCAAAACCAGAACCACACAGTCGCAAACCGTCTCCGCGAAGTATCCACATTGCTCGGACAGCGTCGAAATGAGGTTTCCGGATTTCTCAATCGCAAACAACAGGCTGAAGCCGATATTGAGTCATCCCGTCGACAAATCGAGAAGCTTCAGTTGGATCGTGAATCGGTCAATGCCCAAACCGTTGCATTGATTGAACAACGTTCGACTCAAGAATCCGATATCGCCAGCCGGGAGGAACAATTGCGCGAGCAGCGCAAGCATCTGACACAGATTCAAGAAAACCGTGGGAGCATTGAGATTGAACTGGCGCAACGGGCAATGTCTGTTCAGAACCTGCGTGAAAAGATTGATCAGAAATATCATCTGAATCTGGATGACATCCGCAGCGAATGCATCACCATCACGCTCGCGGATGAGGGTCCTGCAAAAGTTCACACCCTGACCCCGGAAGAAATGGCTTCCAGCGGCGCTTCAACGGATTGGGTCGCCGTGGGCGAACAAGTGTCCTCGTTGCAGAAGCGCCTGGACGAAATGGGTCCGGTGAACCTGGTGGCGATCGAAGAATACGAAGAGACCGAGCAGCGCTATAATTTCCTCACCACTCAATACAATGATCTGGTCAGCGCAAAGACCCAGTTGATGGATGTCATCAACAAGATCAATCTCCAAACGCGCACGATGTTCACCGAGACGTTTGAGAAAATCCGGGACAATTTCCGCATCATGTTCACCGAGGTTTTCGGTGGCGGCAAGGCGGACTTGATCCTGACTGGTGATGGCGATGCACTGGAAAGCGGAATTGATATCGTGGCTCGCCCGCCCGGGAAACAGCTGCAAAGCATTACCCTGCTTTCCGGCGGTGAACAAACCATGACCGCGGTTTCACTGTTGTTTTCCATCTACCAGGTCAAGCCCAGCCCGTTCTGCGTGTTGGACGAATTGGACGCCCCTCTGGACGAGTCCAACATCAATCGTTTCATCAAGGTTCTCAAACGGTTCCTGGATCACTCCCAGTTCATCGTGATCACCCACAATAAACGAACCATCGGTATGGCCGATGTGTTGTATGGAGTAACCATGGAAGAGCACGGGATCAGCAAGATTGTCAGCGTCAAGTTCCATAAGACCGGTGAGTCTGCTCCAGAGAACAACACGAGTTCCGCTGTTTCCGCATCAGACAGGAACAAACCTTTGGTGGAACAAAATGCGGCAGCCCGTGCAGAGCTGAACGAAGAAATTTCCATAGCCAAATAGGCTGGGATGTTGCTGTGGCAAAACAGTAAAGCCGTTGCACCCGCAACGGCTTTGTTGCTTTTATATTTCTAAATTGGCTCGCAGATTTCAGATGCTCATCGCATCAAATCCGCCGTCCACCACCAATTCGGAACCCGTGATGAAGCTTCCTGCATCGGATGCCAGCAAGAGCGATGCTCCAATCAATTCGTGGGCTTCGCCAAACCGGTTCATGGGGGTCTTTGCCAGAATGCTGGCGACTCGGGCGGGATTGAGCACTTTCCGGTTCTGTTCCGCAGGGAAGAAGCCGGGAACCAGGATGTTCACCCGCACGCCCGTGGCCGCCCATTCGCGCGCCAGATTTTTCGATATATTGTGAACGGCCGCCTTGGATGCGGAATAAGTAAACACCCTCGATAACGGATTCAAAGCGGAGGCGGATCCCAGGTTGATGATGCTGCCGCTTTTCTTTTCCACCATGTGTTTGCCGAAAACCTGGCAGGCCAGAACCAATCCTTTCAGATTCACATTCATGATTCTGTCGAATTCTTCCTCGGTGATTTCCAGAAACGGTGTGGGGGAATTGACCCCGGCCCCGTTCACCAGAACATCCACGGGCCCCATTTTGCTGGTGACCTCTTTAAGCAATGTTTCCAAAGCCGGTTTGGATGTGGCATCGCAGGGAAAAAATTGGGATATCCCGCCCAGCTTGGCGATCTTCTCCATTCTTGCCGCGGCTTTTTGAGGATCCCGCCCCACGAGGGCAACCTGGGCTCCGGCGGAGGCAAACCCTTCCGCCATGGCTCCGCACAACTCTCCTGTTCCACCGATGACAACTGCAACGCGGCCCTTGAGGGAAAATAATTCTGCTGGTGATTTCATATTTTGGTAATCCTATCGTTGAACCCGCGCACTACCGCCACTGATGGTTTTTTCCACTTCCTTGCGGGTGGCCATCGAAGTGTCTCCCGGAGTGGTCGATGCCAGCGCTCCGTGCGCCGCTCCATAATCCACAGCCTTCTGGGGATCATTAAATTCAAGGAAACCAAATTGGAGTCCGCTGGCGAAACTGTCACCACCACCCACGCGATCCAGAATTTCTAGTTCCGGATATTTTTGGCTCTCAAAAAACTTGCCGTCATGCCAGAGAATGGCGCTCCAGTCATTCCTGGTGGCGGTCATGACACGACGCAAGGTGGTTGCCGCCACCTTGAAGTTGGGGTAGGCCTTCACGGCCGTCTCGATCATGGCCTTGAACGCATCCGTCTCAATGTGGGTGAGATGGGCGTCCGCTCCCTGTACCTCAAAGCCAAGTGAAGCTGTAAAGTCCTCTTCATTTCCAATCATGACATCCACGTAATGTGCAATCTCGCGATTCACTTCCTGCGCTTTTTTCAAGCCACCGATGGATTTCCAAAGTGAAGGCCGGTAGTTCAGGTCGTAACTCACCATCACCCCATGTTTTTTGGCGGCCTTGACAGCCTCAATCGCCAACGCGGCTGTGGACTCCGAGAGCGCGGCAAAAATCCCTCCTGTGTGAAGCCAGCGGGTTCCCATTTTCCCGAAGATATGGTCCCAGTCAAAATCGCCGGGCTTCAATTGGCTGGCGGCTGTGTTCCCGCGATCTGGAACCCCGACGGCTCCACGAATGCCAAAACCGCGCTCGGTAAAATTCAATCCGTTTCGAACACTGCGTCCAATCCCATCATCTGCTCGCCAGAGAATAAAATCAGTATCCACGCCACCCTGCATGATGAAGTCTTCCACCAGATGCCCCACCTCGTTGTCGACAAACGCTGTGCAAACTGCGGTCTTGTAACCAAAACACTTTCTCAATCCACGCGAAGTATTGTACTCCCCTCCCCCTTCCCAAAGGGTGAACTGACGCGCAGTTCGAACGCGACCTTCACCGGGGTCCAGGCGAAGCATCACCTCACCCAGCGAGATTTGGTCATATTTACAGGTGGATTTGTCGCGAATTATAAGAGCCATATGCTAATGAATTTGGAAATGGGATTTACGTGGATCAGGTGGTGACGATCTTGAACTCCGCGAGATTCCAGCGAGGTTCCAGACATTGGTCGGCGATGTGATGGAACTCTTCCAACTCCGCCTTGGTGAACAGCAAACCTCCTTGTTTGCGGGAGACCTCTCCGTTTCGTGCCTCGGGTTGGCCGGGCAGGAGACATCCCTCGTTTCCGTGCCCGAGGATATCCTCAATGACGGCCTTCACATTTTCCATTTGCGAGCGACCTTTGACGTAATCATTTCCACGCAGCGCTTCAGGATGAATCACTTGGAAGAAAAATGTGGACCCGCGTTTTTCATGGGATTCACCGAGCGAAGTGCCGCGGATCTGCGGGAGCGAACCGCCAATTAAGCCTGCAAAAAGTTCATCAATCAATCCCATGCCATAGCCTTTGTGCGCTCCGAAAGGAAGCAGTGCCACGGCCTGGTTGGGATCCTGCGTCTCCTTACCTTGAGCGTCCACCGCGCAACCTGGAGAGAGCATCTTGCCTTCGCGCTTGAGCTGTTGCACCCGACCCATGGCGACTGTGGAGGTGGCCCAGTCGATCACGATGGGATAGCCTATGGCATCCTGGGTGGGAAATCCCCAGGAATGAGGATTGGTTCCCATGGTGGGAGTCTTACCGCCAAAAGGAACAACTTCAGAAGTTGCCGAAGTGCAATTGGTGTAGGCGATATAACCTTTGAGCGCTGCATCCATCACATATCCGCCGCCCCACAGATAATGCGTGGCATTGTCCACACTCACAATCCCAACACCAAAACGATCCGCCAACCGCATGCAGGTTTCCATGGCTTCATACGCAACGGCTTGACCCAATTTGAAATGGGCATTCCACATTTCCGATGCGACAAAACGGGTGCGCAATTTCTCAATCTTGGCGCCGGGAACCCAACGTCCCACCTTGCTGCCAAATAGATCATCCAGATGCAGGGCTTTGATCGCGTTATGGGTGCGGATACCATAGTAGGCCGCACTGGTGCAGAAGCGGGCACCAGCGGCGGCTTCTTCCGCATTGTATCCGCGGCTGAGATAAGCTTTGGTCACCAAAGCATTATGTTTTTCCTGGGGAACTACGTAATAAGTATCAGACATATCGGTTAAACAATTTTAGTCACCGGCACTTCCGGATTAATCTGGGCAATGGGTTGTTCACCCTTCATGGCGAGGATGAGGTTTTTTACCGCCGTGGTGGCCTGTCGAACGACGCTTTCGTAGGTGCGCGAACCCACGTGAGGGGTGACGACCACATTGGGCAGTTTCAACAAAGGATAATCTGCTGGTGGCGGTTCCTGATCCAGAACATCGGTACCGTATCCGCCGATGTGACCGGACTTCAAAGCCTCAACCAGATCATCGGTTTTTACAATCTCACCACGTGCGCAGTTGATAAGAATGACGCCCTTCTTCATTTTTGCGATGGAGGATGCGTTGATCATTTCCCGCTTTTCCGGCGTCAGATGCGTGTGGAGCGAAATATAATCACAGGCTGAGTAAAGTTCGTCCAAGGTGCCTGCCCGATAAACGTCGTGCTCCAATGCAAAAGCGTCATCCCAATGCGCGCCATATCCAACCACTTTCATGCCAAAGGCCCGGGCTCGAATGGCGACTTCCTTGCCGATTCTTCCCAAACCGACAATACCGATGGTTTTCTGGAAAAGCTCGTGTCCGGTCTTCCGCTTCCATCCACCGGACCGGGTTGAATCGGTGTGGAACAGAAGGTTCTTTTCCAGTGCGAGTAAAAGAAGGAAACAATGCTCCGCGACAGTGGTGTGATTAACTCCCGGAGTGAACAGAAGCGGGATACCTAACTCAGTGCAGGATTTGACGTCGATCTTGTCCACGCCAATGCCGTATTTGCTCAAAACCTTGAGCTTGGGACGCGCTTTCTCCAGAACTTTGCGGGTGATGGCATCATCGCCACAAATATACCCGTCCACCTCACCCACCAGGGCAAGCGTGTCCGCTTCATTCAATGGACCGCGGGCGCGAATAATTTCCCATCCCGTTGAAGCCAGCAAATCATGATGAGCCCCCGGCGTGTCTTGAAAAGAGGTCGTCGTCAGCAAAATCTTCATTTCATCTCAAATAATTCATCTCAGGAGAAATCGGCTGGCATTCTAGGAGGATTGCCAAAATTATTTCAAGAGAGATAAAACCCATCCTCTTTACTTTGAACGCTTCACTTGGGTGGCGCGAGTAGTCTTGAGCGGGAATGCCATGTAATCCCGCGCATTATTGTGACAGATATTACGAATCATCGGACCTATCAATTCGTCGTCGTCCGGCAACTCGCCATTTTCAATATCGCGTCCAATCAGGTTGCACAAAACCCGGCGAAAATATTCGTGCCTTGGATAAGACATAAACGAGCGCGAATCAGTCACCATCCCGACAAAACGGGAGAGTAAACCCAGGTTCGAAATGGCATTGATCTGCCACTCCATGCCCTCCTTTTGGTCCAGAAACCACCAACCCGAGCCATACTGGATGCGACCCGGGACGGAGCCATCCTGGAAATTTCCAATCATCGCGGCAAAGGCATAGTTATCCGCTGGATTCAGATTATATAGAATCGTCTTCGGCAAAGCCTTCTCCGATTCCAATCGATTCAAATAAGCTGCCAAAGTGGTGAGCTGGGGAAAGTCACCGATACTGTCAAAACCGGTGTCCGGTCCAATTTCTGCGAGCAATCTTGAATTATTGTTTCTCAGCGCACCCAGGTGAAGTTGTTTGGTCCAGTTCTTCTCTGCATCGAGACGCCCAAAAAAGAGCATCATGAAGGCTCCAAACCGGGAATAATCCGAAGCATCCAAAATCTTTCCTTTGCGAGCTTTTGCAAAAATGCCCGCAGCCACCGTTTCGCTACAGAAATCTGAAAAACAATGATTCAAACCATGGTCTGAGAGGCGGCATCCATTGGCATGAAAGAAATCGTGCCGGTTTTTCAAAGCCTTGAGGAATGCCCCAAAACTCGATATTTCGGTGTCGGCTGCTTCTTCCAGTTTTGCCACCCATGCATTGAAAACAATGGGTTGATTCACTGTCAGGGCCTTGTCGGGTCGAAATGCAGGGAGCAGCGTTGTCGGAAGATCAGATGCTGCTGCTGCTGCACGGTGGTATTGCAAATCATCCGTGGGATCATCTGTTGTGCAAACCGCAGTAACCTTGAATTTCTTCAAAATGCCCTGGGTGGTGAGTTGGGATCCAGCCAGTTGGTCATTGGCCCGACGCCAGATTCTATCGGCAGTGGAGGCGTCGAGCAGGTAGCTGATTCCAAAGTGGCGCTTCAGTTCCAGATGGGTCCAATGATAAAGCGGGTTGCGAAGCGTGTTGGGAACCGTTGCCGCCCATGCGCGAAACTTTTCAACAGGAGTGGCATCACCCGTCACCAACCGTTCCGCTACTCCATTGGCCCGCATGGCCCGCCATTTGTAATGATCGCCCTCCAGCCAGATTTCGAACAAATCATTGAACTTGCGGTTTTCAGCGATGTCCTTGGGGGAGAGATGACAATGATAATCAAAAATGGGCTCTGTCTCGGAAAACTTATGGTACAGGGTGCGGGCAGACTTGCTGTGCAGCAGGAAGTCTTCGTGGATGAATTTCATCCTCGAACCTTACAAGGTTGCCTTCCCTGGCTCAACTCAGAAACCATCTTGACCAACGCAAGTTCGTTTGATTTCCACAGCGCATCTCTACATTGTGGCCAGCCTGTGAGCATCCTGAGGGAACCGCGCCTCTTGAAATCGTCTGGAACAAAATGAAGTCCCAGTCATCAAACCATAGTAAGGAATACCTTGAATTTATGGAATCAGACACGGTACGGGATGCAATGGTGGATTTGATCCAAGCAATCAATGAGAGCGAAATTCTTCAAGGCTGGCTTGAGAATTTGGGCCAACTTTCCGAACAGAACCGTTCCCTGGCGGTGGCTGGCATCGTTCAGACGCTGGAGGAAAGTGGCGAGCCGGAACATCGGGTGGCGGCGTTCAAAATGTTGGTATCCAGAAATTTCTACGACAAGGTGCGACTGGTCTTAAAGGAAATTCGGACAAATACAGGGGAAATTTGAGGTGGTTCATTACTCACTTCCACACCCTATTTTGCGAATTCTTTTTTAAAGCTAAAATCGTGAGTCATAATACCATTTTCTTGGGTAACATTTATTAAGAGTCAACGATAGGTTCAGCTCCAAACCAACCCTCCCTGCCCATTAACATTAAACATGAGTCAACCAGCAAATTCGGCGCGAAACGACGGTGTCGGGCATTGACAATGCCGGTCACTTGCTGCTAGGTTGCGCCGAAACCATGAAAGACCAACTGGAAGGAAGGGATCGGCACGGTTTTACTTTGATCGAGTTGCTGGTGGTCATCGCCATCATTGCTATTCTCGCCGGCTTGCTTCTGCCTTCGCTGGCCAAGGCGAAACAAAAGGGGCAGGCGACCGCTTGTATTAGCAACCTGCGGCAGATGGGTGTCGCGGCTCAGATATATGCCGACGATTTCAATTCGCGCTACTGCCTAACCTTCCAGGTTACGGGCGATAATTCTTCCTCGCAGTCGGGTGGCCGGAAGGCCTGGTTTAACTTCATCCTGCCGCGCCTCACGACCACGAATTCCAGCCAGTGGAACCTCCTTCTCTGTCCTGTCCGAACGAAAAAGTTTAAAGAAGCATTGCAGTTGTACCCCACCGGACCGGCGGATTTGGGCATCACAAGTTACAGCATGAACTTCCGAGTGGGCGGCTGTGATTACGCTCCCTGGCCGTATTCGCAGTGGCCGGGCATTCGCGGCGGCGTCCCCAGACCGGCCGGCGTGGCCTACATCTCCGATTCCGGAACCAAGCCCCTCAACACCACCAACTCCCAGCTTTGTGTCACCGAAACGACGCCGGAAAAGCCCGGCTGCTGGATCTTGCACGACCCGGGCGACGATGCACCCGACACGGGCGGGGTGGCCGGTGACGACCCGAATTGGGGTGGCCCACACCCCTGCCACAGCGGGCGCAGTGCCATCGCTTTTCTGGATAGTCATGTTGAAAGCATGAAACCAGCTCAGTGGTATTGGAGTCTTTCGCCGTGGCTAAATCCCAAGATAGGCGGACCTTGACGAACTCGGCGGTGAATGAATGAGACCCTGAGGATGGATTAGCGAAGCAGAAGATTTCCGTAAAAGCCGAATTGACGGAAACCCAAGTAAAAAAAAGTGGTGCCGATGGAGGGGGTCGAACCCACACGTCTGTAAAGACACAAGATTTTGAGTCTAGCGCGTCTGCCAATTCCGCCACATCGGCTAAAATGTCCTGCGGGTTGTTCCCACGCAGGAAGGTCAGTATGCCATAAATTTTTCCCACGGCAACTGTTTTATATATGCCTGTGAAAGTCCGGTTTTGTTGCCGTCCCCTGCCCTGCTTTTTTACTCGCCACGGCCGAAATCCAAGCGCAATGTTGGTTTGAGTAGCGATGGTCGAACCACACCCCAAAGCACACCCCGCGGTGAGATATTCCACGACGGACCTGGTCAAGCGGTTGCTGGGCATTGCCTGGCAGTTCCGCATGGATTGCCTTTTATCCTTGGGTCTCAACATCGTGGTGCTTCTGCTGAGCCTCATCGGCTTGCAATTGCTCGGACTCGTCATCGATGTGATCCGCCATGGTCTGGACCCTTCGCGATTGCCTCCCCAATTTCCTCTGGGCTGGAATCCACCGGTAGAATGGACTGCCCTGCATACCGTGGTCATTCTTTCGTTGAGCATCATGGTTCAGGCAGTGATTCGAGCTTTTGTGACGTATTGTTACAACATGGCCACTGCCCGGCTTACGCAGGGTGCGATCGTGCCGGATCTGAGAAACCGGCTTTACGCCAAGCTCCAGCGACTCAGCTTCCGGTTTTTCGAGGTGAATGGGTCGAGTTCCATTTTCAACCGCCTCACGGGCGACGTCCAGAATACCCGCCTATTTGTCGATGGCGTTTTGCTCCAAGGCTTGAACATGCTGGTCACGCTGATCACCTACTTCATCTTCATGTGGCATATCTATCCGCCACTCACCCTCGCCTGCCTTTCTGTGGTGATCCCCCTGGCATTCGTCACCCATTATTTCTCGGGCAGACTGCGCCCCGGTTATCTTCGCAATCGCGAATTGAGCGACGAACTGGTAGCCGGTTTTTCCGAGAGCATTTTGGGAATCCAAACCATCAAAAGCTTCGGCGCGGAGCCGGATCGCATCCGTGCTTTTGAGCAAGGCAACGATAATGTGACCGCCCAGCAACAAAAGATTTTCTGGGATCTCTCCGTCTACACCCCGCTCACCCAGGTGCTGTCGCAATGCAGCCTGGTAATTCTTTTTGCCTACGGCGGATGGTTGCATGTGCAAGGCAAGATTGCCTTGGGGGGTGGTTTGTTCGTTTTCGCGGGATTATTGCAACAATTTACTGCCCAGGTGGTCAACACCTCCACCATCGCCAATTCAGTCCAGCAAAGCCTGACTGCGGCTCGAAGGGTGTTCGAAGTGCTGGATACGCCGCTCGAAGTGGACACCAGTCCGGATGCCATTGAGGTGCCGCCGCTCCGCGGACAGGTCAGCTTCGAAAGTGTCACCTTTGGATATGATCCCAGTTTGCCGGTGTTGTTTGACATTTCCTTTTCCGTGCAACCGGGTCAGGTGGTGGGCGTTTTCGGAATGACCGGTTCGGGCAAGACCACCCTTCTGAGTTTGATTCCGCGTTTCTATGATACCCAGAAGGGTCGGATTCTCATGGACGGTATGGATCTGAAAACCTTTGAGCTGGATGAATTCCGACGTCAGGTGGGAATTGTGTATCAGGAAAGTTTTCTATTCTCCAACACGGTGTCGGCGAACATCGCCTTTGGCAGTCCCCACGCCTCGCACGACCAAATCATGGCCGCGGCAAAGGCGGCTTCGGCGCACGAATTTATCCTGGAATTGCCGAAGGGATATGACACGGTGCTCGGCGAATCCGGAGTGGACCTCTCAGGCGGTCAACGCCAGCGACTGGCTCTGGCGCGTGCGCTACTGCTGCAACCACCGATCCTGATCCTCGACGATCCCACCGCTTCTGTGGATGCAAAAACGGAGCACGAAATTATTTCCGCTCTGCGAAAGGCCATGAGCGGTCGGACCGCTTTTGTGGCCTCGAATCGGTTGAGCCTTTTGCGCAGGGCTGACGTTATCTTGGTGCTGGAGAATGGACGACTCACCAAGACCGGTCCGCATGATAAAATCGTCCACGAACCCGGGGTGTATCGCGATGCCGCCTTGCTCCAAATCGTGGATCTAACGCTGGATGAAGGAGGGTTGGGATGAGCGAAGAAAAAAGGTTTCATTCTGAATCGTCATCCGCTGAACGAACTTTTCCCAGAAGGCGCAAACCGGATTTTGATCCCCGGCATGCGATTACCTATTTTCATCCGATGGAAGAACGCGAAGCGGATCAGGCACCCCTGAAATGGGATTTGATCCGACGGATTCTGCTCTACACCAACCCTCATAGCATAAAGCGTAACAGGCTTATGGTATTGGTGGTGGTAAGGGGCTTTTTGATTCCCGCCATTGCCTGGATGATCGGGGCGACCATTGACGGCCCCATTGCACACAAGGACTTGCCCGGCATTTACCGATATGCCATCGGATTTTTCTGCCTCGTTTTCTTTACCTCGAGCCTGTTCCACTTCCGGCAACGGTATGCCTTGGAACTGGGCGAGAATGTGGCTCACGACATGCGCACCCAGCTATTCGCAAAGCTGATGTCCATGCCCATGTCCTATTTCAACAAAACCAAATTCGGCAGGATCATCAGCCGAATGACCTCGGATATCGAGAGCGTCAGGGTGGCAGTGCAGGACGTCGCGTTTGTGGTGATGGTGCAGACGCTTCAAATGGTCATTTGCGCCATCTTGATGGCTTATCACAATTGGAAGCTGTTCTCGGTGATGCTCCTCCTCGCGCCGTTGATCTGGATCGTCAACGACCGCTACCGCAAGGAGGCCACCCATAAATTACGAATGGTGCAGGAGAGTTGGAGTCGGTTGACATCCACGCTTGCCGAATCCGTGAATGGCATCCGGGTGACCCAGGCGTTTGTCCGGCACGAGATCAACGCGGACTTTTTCAGTCGATTGCTCGATGTTCATGCCGAAAACAATCTGGGTGCTGCTCGCGCCTCGGCGGTGTTTGTGCCGCTCCTGCAAATGAAAAGCCAGCTCTTCCTGGGATCCATGGCCCTCTTGGGCGGGTATGGCGCATTACATTGGACGGGCACGCTTCACATGGACGTCGGAGATCTGGTGATGTTCTTTTTTCTGGCGAATCTTTTCTTCGACCCCATTCAGGTCATTGGCAACCAATACAATCTGGCCCTGACCGCGATGGCCGGCGCGGAGCGATTTTTCCGTCTCACGGATCTCAAACCGGAATGGGCTGACGCCCCGGATGCCAGGCCCATTCCAAGAATTGACGGCACTGTCGCGTTTGAAAATATCCAATTCGAATATGAAACGGGACGTCCCGTGCTCTCGGACATCTCCTTCTCGGTAAAACCCGGACAGACGGTGGCCTTGGTGGGACACACTGGGAGCGGCAAAACCACCATCGCCGCACTAATCCAAAAATTCTATCTCCCCACCGGCGGCAAGATACTCATCGACGGAAATGATCTTCATCAAATCACCGGCGATTCACTTCATAAGCAGACCGGCAGTGTTCAGCAGAACAATTATCTTTTCTCTGGAACCGTCCTGGACAACATCCGGTTCGCGCGTCCTTCGGCCACCCGCGAGGAAGTTCAAGACGTGATCAACAAACTCGACTGCGCTGACATGTTTCAAAACCTATCCAGTGGCATCGATACAGTGGTGGGTGAAAAGAGCGCTTCGCTGTCCCACGGTCAGAGGCAACTCGTGTGTTTCGCCCGGGCCATGCTCGCGGACCCGCGAATCCTGGTTCTCGATGAAGCGACCAGCGCTATTGACACAGCCACGGAAGCGCGCCTTCAGACTGCTCTCGAGAAACTTCTGCAAGGTCGCACCTCCTTTGTGGTCGCCCATCGCCTGAGCACCATCCGCAAAGCCGATCTCGTGCTGGTCCTGGACCATGGTCGCATCGTGGAACGCGGCAACCATGAAGCGCTTCTCGCACAAAACGGGCTTTATGCGAAGCTTTACGAGGAATTCATGGGCGCCACGACCTTGGCGTAAAAACCAGTTTATGAATGCTGAAATTTCACGCCGACAATTTCTCGCTACAACCGCTCTCGCCGGCACTATCCTGCCAGGTGCGTTGAATTGCGCCTTGGCTTCCGGCGATGCACCAACCGCGGTTACAGCCGCAAAACCGGCTATTCCGATCATTGACTCTCATATTCACCTTTACGATCCGTCTCGACCGCAAGGGGTGCCCTGGCCGAGCCCGGACAACAAGGTTCTTTACCAAACCACCTTGCCCGCACGCTACCGTCCCATCGCCCAGCCGCTTGGGATTGCGGGCGCAATTGCAGTGGAATGCAGCGATTGGATTGCGGACAATAAATGGTGGCTGGATGTTGCTGCCAAAGACGAAATCATGGTGGGCGTCGTTGGACGTTTGATGCCTGGCACACCGGATTTCAGGTCGCAGTTGGACCGGCATCGGAAGAACCCGCTTTTCCGCGGGATCCGTTATTGGTTGGGACAATCCGGTAAAGGCCTGAGTCGGGAGGTCATTGCCGATCTCCAATATATGGCTGATGCGGATTTGGTGATGGACACCGCAAATCCAAGCGTATCCTTGCTGGCGGATGTGGTGCGTGTGAGCGATCTCGTTCCCAATTTGCGCATCGTCGTTGATCACCTGCCCCAGATGGTGCCACCCCCTGCGGCGTCGGCAGAACGCGCTTCCTATGATGCGAGCATGAAAGCCTTCCGCGACCGCCCACAGATTTACGTCAAGGTATCCGAAGTCTTGCGCCACGTGGAAGGCAAGATCCCCACCGACCTGAGGTACTATCGACCCAGACTCGATGAAATCCTGGAAGTTTTCGGAGTGGATCGGGTGATCTATGGAAGCGACTGGCCGAACAGTGATTCCTGGCTGCCCACCCCTGTTGCATTTAAACTCGTGCAGGAATATTTCAACGGTCTGGGTCGCCCGGCAGCCGAGAAATATTTCTGGCGCAATTCGCTGAAGTGCTATAATTGGGTGAAGAGAACTGCCAGCCAGCCACATTGACCCTGTTGCTGGTTTCCATAATCGTAGATGGCAAGGCGTGCGTAAATTTTGAAGTTCGCTTCAACCCCATAACCAAGAAATTCGACTTGCGCCACCCCATTTCCGAGCTATGATTTTTTAGTTGGATGGGGTCGTAGCTCAGTTGGTAGAGCGTCTCGTTCGCAATGAGAAGGTCAGGAGTTCGATCCTCCTCGGCTCCACCATCCAACCCGCCCTCTTTTTTCCTAAAATAGCTCACCATTCCATTGATTTCGTTTGATTCTAAACATGACCTAAAACAGAGCAGATCTTTCCACTATGCGGCTATCCGACGGTCCGGTTTGGAACGACGGAATTTAATTTGAAGATCCAATTGCATGCAACAGTCCAAGCTACGCAGGATACGGGATGAAATTTCGGATCATATTGCCGGTTTTGTTTTGGTCGGTCGCAGCGGTGCATGGGGCCGGCTTGAACTTTTATATCGCTACGAACGGCAACGACGGCTGGTCCGGAAGGTGGCCGACCCCAAATTCTGCCCGGACGGATGGTCCGTTTGCCACACTGGAGCGGTCGCGCGACGCTCTTCGGGAAATCAAAGCAACCAAATCTTCGAAAAATCCCGCGGTGACGGTGCAATTACGGGGCGGGATTTATTATCGCGATAAGGCGTTCGAGTTGACGGCGGAGGACAGTGGTTCGCCGGGCAACCCTGTGGTCTATAAAGCTTACAGGGAAGAGTCGGTGCGGTTGGCGGGAGGGGTAGAGTTGCGGGGTTGGAAGCCGGTGACTGATCCGGTGGTTCTGTCCCGAATGGATCCGGTGGCGCGGGGTCAGGTGCTGCAATGTAATTTGGGCGCCCAAGGCATTACCAACTTTGGGGTGTTGCAGAGGCGCGGGTTTGGCATCGCGACGACGAGCGGACCATTGGAATTGATCTTTCAGGATCGGCCAATGACTTTGGCACGCTGGCCAAATACGGGTTGGGCCAGGACCTCGGGCGCGCCATCGGGACCGAATGGCGGGAAGTTCGGGTATGAGGGCGACCGGCCAAAACGCTGGACTGCCGCGGAGGAAGTGTGGGTGCATGGCTATTGGACCTATGATTGGGCCGACACCTGTGAAAAGGTTCACCTTATCGATACAGAGAAACGGGAAATCACGACCGAGCCGCCCCACGGAGCATACGGTTACTCCAAGGACAAACGCTTTTTCGCTTTCAACCTTCTCGAGGAACTGGATAAACCTGGCGAATGGTATCTCGATCGGAAGATCGGCATGCTTTATTTCTGGCCACCCGCGTCCATGGGTCAGGGGCATCCCACGGTTACCATTCTGGAGTCGCCCAAGGTCAAGTTGTCGGGGGTTTCCTTCGTCACCTTGCGCGGACTGACTTTTGAAGACGGCCGTTCCGACGGTGTGGTGGTGGCAGGTGGCCAGGATAATTTGATTGCCGGATGCGTCTTTCGCAATCTCGGGGCTAACGCGGCCAGGATTGGCGACGCGCCGCAGGGGGATAACCGGCGGGCATTGCGGAGTGGATTACAGGGGTGCAATATTTACGCCGTGGGGGAAGGCGGCATCCTACTGGGGGGAGGCGATCGAAAAACTTTGATCTCCGGAGGCAACTTTGCGGTCAACAATGACATTCATGACTACAGCCGGATGGCGTTCACTTACCATCCTGCGGTTCAGATTGAGGGCGTTGGCCAGCGGGTCGCACACAACCGCATCCACGAAGCCCCACATAATGCGATTCTTTTCGGGGGCAACGATCATTTGATCGAGTTCAACGAGATTTCCAGGGTGTGCCTGGAAACGGGAGATGCCGGGGCGATTTACACGGGGCGCAATCTGACAACCCGCGGCACCATGATCCGCTACAATCACTTCCATGACATTGGGCGGACGATTCAACCCGGGCAAGGCTTTGTGGACGTCATGTCCGTGTACCTTGATGATTGTGCGTGCGGCACCACTATTTACGGAAATATTTTTGAACGAAGCGGCCGCGCCGCCATGATTGGCGGGGGGCGCGACAACACCATCGAGAATAATGTGTTTATCGATTGTGATCCGGCCGTGCATGTGGATGGTCGCGGCGAAGGTTGGATGAAAGCGGAGTTCCACGACCCGAATGGCACGATCATGAAAGGCTTGAAGGAAGTTCCTTACGAGGAACCGCCCTACAGCGTTCGTTACCCGCATCTGGCGGGCATTCTCAAGGACGAACCCGGTCTGCCGAAGTACAACCATATTATCCGCAATATCTGCGTCGGCCCGCGCTGGATTGATTGGCTGGACGGGTTGAATGAAAACAAAGTCGACGTTCGCGACAATTTTACCTCCGGCGATCCCGGTTTTGTGGATCGGGCGAAAGGCGATTTCCGTCTTGGTCCTGGATCCCGCGCGCTGGAGGTGGATTTCAAACCGATTCCGATCCACCAAATCGGCCTGGTGAAGGATGAATATCGAAGGCAGTTGGGTAGTGGAAAACGATAATTGGAGATTGATATGATTTAGGGCGGTTCACATTGGGAAACGGGGTGAGCTTTTTCGGCCTTGCGGAAGGGTTCTTTCGGATTCAAGGATGTTTCTGTGGGCGATCGCAAAGGCAAGCAGGTCCCGTTCAGCCCGCTTGAGCCATCGGGTAATCATTCGGTTCCACGGCAAATCCGTGTGCGATAAGGTCTGCCGATTCCAAAACGCAATGAATATATTCCCGCTGCTGCCAACCAAAAACCAAGTCCATAAACATAGATAGGAACCAAAGTGAAAATCGGCCGTTCCCCCGTCGGCCAATCAATTGGACCTCCATCGTCTATGACACCAGCCACTTCGTTCAAATGAAAACCGTAAAGGTGACAGGTGTATGCGTCAAAAAACAAGATTCCGAGACCAGCCATGAATAAAATAACGCCGATGACGGCTAAGAGTGTTCTCACGATTGAGCTATGATCCTTGAACCGATATTCGTCAAGCAACTTTGGTGCATTGAGACGCCGTCAATCCAAGCCAACCATACAAAACCCCAGTTGCCCCAAATGCCTCAATCAGTTATTCAATTTTCGTGAAAGAGGAGCGATTGAAATGAAATTGCCACCTGACCACGGCGGTGAAGTGATGGAGTCTGAATAATTGCTAACGGGTCCATTGGTCATCTCAGTGCGCCAGCTTCAGACCTTTGTTCTAAGGGTTCAATAAGACAAATAAAAAATAATATAAAAGCCCAAATGCCTGTTTAAGGGTATTTGACAAATTGACCCTATATTCGCAATGAGAAGGTCAGTGATTCGATCCTGCTAGGCTCCAACATTCCACGATTCTCGGTTCGTTCGTTTTTTTAGTTCTTTTTCGCTTTCACGAATTCACGTTCATTGGGACGCAGCAGCAAGATCGGGCATCCGGCGTGATGCGTCACGTAATCGGCAGTGCTACCCATCACGAGGCGAATCAGACCTGTGCGTCCGTGGGTGGAGAGGATGATCAGGTCGCTTTGCAATTCCTTGGCGGCCTGGATGATTTCGTATTCCGCATTTCCGTTTCTCACTGCGAGGTGGCAGCGCGGACCGTCCTGGATCTGTTTCTTCATTTCTTCCAGGGATTTTTTGACCTGCGCGGTGGATTCCAGTTCCACAACCATTCCGCCCTCGGGTGGCGGGATCGGGGGTGGTTCAATGACGTGAAGGAGTGTGATTTCCGCGTCGAACTGTTTTCCCAGTGGGACGGCATAAAGCATGGCCTCCACGGAGCACTCGGAGAAGTCCACGGGAACGAGGATTTTTTTGAGTTTGAAATCCTGCAATACCCTTGGGAAATCCAGATCGGGACTGCATGGAAGCTCCTTTTCGTCAGGCCCCATTTCAAGTATCACACCACCACTTTTATCTGCAGGTTTGATTTTCATAAACCCTTTCATTTGGTTGGTTTGGTTTTCCGGCTGTTAAAATTGGAAGAGCGATCGGACTGGTAAAAGCATGATTACGGGGTTCAAACGCAGCCGGGAATTTATGGATATCATTCAGCGAATTTCCCGGGATGGAGAGCATCCCATTAAAGACTGCTTTGCGCGTCGTGCTCATATCAAACCTCTAAACGAACCTTAATCCTGATTGGTTCGGGTTGATACGTGAAATTTGCCTAAGAGCAGCTTTTTATTGGCATCGCATCCAAAGGGTGGGAATGGCAAAAAAGACCGCATGCAACCACACGATTACGTGTGTGGCGGAAATGTGTTTCTCTGACCGATTGGGTGGGGTCGCGATACTAAGTCCCGACCTGCTGCTTAATTGCACCGCAAATCAGTTTGCTATGCTTCTCAAGCACGGCCTGATCGCGGCCTTCAATCAACAATCGGGCTTTGGGTTCCGTGCCCGAATAGCGAAGCAACACCCTGCCGCCCGATGGTTTGACATCCGCTTCAGCCTCTTCCACGAGTTTCAAAATTCCGTCGAGTTGATCGAACGGCGTTTTTGCGCGCACCTTGACGTTGGTGACCAATTGGGGAAAGCGCGTCCAGGATGCAGCCAGCCTGGAGAGCGGCAGCCCTGTGGTTTTCATGATCTGCAGAATCTGCAAGGCACTGACCAGCCCATCGCCAGTGGAGCTAAAGTCGCGGAAGATCATATGCCCGCTCTGTTCGCCACCCAGATTGTAGCCGTGGCGGAGCATTTCATCGATGACGTTCTTGTCTCCCACCGGAGTGCGAACGACGTGTCCACCCAACTCCTTGACCATGGCATCCAGACCGGCATTGCTCATCACGGTGGCGACCAGCGTTTTCTTGGCCAACGTACCAAGCGACAACATTTCCTTGGCGGCAATCGCCATGATGTCGTCCCCGTCAATCAAACGTCCTTTTTCGTCGCACAACAAAACTCGATCCGCATCCCCGTCGTGGGCGATGCCGATATCCGCGCGATGCTCATGCACCTTCTGGCACATCAGCTCGGGATGCATGGAACCGCATTCGCGATTGATGTTCATGCCGTCCGGGGATTGTCCATAGACGATGACATCCGCACCCAATTCGCGGAGCACGCACGGGCTCGATTTATAAGCCGCGCCATGGGCACAATCCAACACCACCCGGATGCCCTCCAGGGTCATGCCTTTGGGAAGCGAGGCCTTGGCATATTCGATGTAGCGGCCCAAGGCGTCGTCAATACGCACGGCTTTTCCAATGGCTCCGGCAGTGGGACGAATGCTTTCGATCTCCCCGCTGAAAACGAGGTCTTCAATCCGTTTCTCAACCTGATCATCCAATTTGAAACCGTCGGCGCGGAAAAATTTGATTCCGTTATCATCGTAAGGATTGTGCGAAGCGGTAATGGCGATGCCGGCATCGGCGCGCAAACTGCGGGTGACATACGCAACGCCAGGCGTGGGGAGTGGTCCGATGAAAAGCACATCCACACCCATGGACAAAATACCGGAAGAAATGGCGTTCTCGAGCATGTAACCGGAGAGGCGGGTATCCTTGCCAATGACGATTTTGTGGCGTCCCATTCCCCTGGAATGCGATTCCAGATTCTTGAACACATGACCCGCAGCGCGCCCCAGTTTGAGCGCTGTTTCGGCCGTGACCGGTTCGATGTTGGCTGTTCCACGAACCCCGTCCGTTCCAAATATTCTCTTATGCTCGCTCATGATGGTTCAGTTATTTTAAGGTGTTATTTGCCCGCTGAAATTCGTTCCACAATGACTTGGGATTGTGAAATGGAACTTATTTCCATTCCTTTGGGACATTGCCATTGAAGAGGTCTGCGAAATTGCTTTTCATCCCCCACCGCCCCCAGATCCACATATATATGAAGCTCGCGATCCTTTAACTTGCGAAGTGCATCCGGAGGACCTGTGATATCCACCTCCACCGAGGGAGGATCAACGCGATAGCGAAATGGATTGGTGGTGGAAGTCATCAGGGAAACCGGGATGCTCATGAACGTCCGCTTGCTGGTGGTTTCAACCGGGGAATCCAT
>Ga0214192_1000535_pt1 | contig 23307 bp, 43 predicted proteins | sample TroBogEpilimnion_44_FD_153030 | JGI IMG/M metagenome (GOLD analysis project Ga0214192, IMG submission 153030) | Freshwater microbial communities from Trout Bog Lake, WI - 29JUL2008 epilimnion | ecosystem: Environmental > Aquatic > Freshwater > Lake > Epilimnion/Euphotic zone | place: Trout Bog... | reverse complement strand
AATTGCTGCGCTGGTAAACAAAAAACTGCCTACGGGTTTATCTGGAAATTTCTTTGAGGTCAACCCTTACGAATATTTGGAAAATCGAAATAAATAACATATCTTTAAATTATGATAGCAAGTATTATTTACCGGATAGTGTATATTCCTATAATTTATAAGACCTTAAACGTATAGTATGACAATAGATAAAACAGAGCTATATAAGCTCTACATGGAATGGGTAGATAAAGTAGCAGATGAATGTGAATGGAAAACTCATTTCGGACCTAAAGAGATAGTATATGCTATTGCTAAAATATTAGAAGAACATCCAGAATTAATATTACACAAATAAAACAAATAAATATGACAAACACAAATCAACCAACCCCAGTAACTATCTCGGAATCATTCAAGATTGAGCAAGAAAGAATGGAAGTAGACAAAACTCTTCAAATAATAAGGTCTCTTGCTGACTTACTTTATGTAGAGACTGACTACAGGACAGGTGTATATCCAAACAGACTTGGATTTAGTGCCGAACAAACATTAGTAATCAGGACAAAAATAATTGAACAAGTCTATAAACTGTAATGAAAGTATACACAAAGAAGGGTGATGATGGGACTACAAGTCTACTAAGCGGTAAAAGAACTGCTAAAATCACACCTAAAATAAAAGCAGTAGGTGCATTAGATGAATTAAATTCATTTGTTGGACAGGTAGTAGCTAAGAGTAAGGCTGGTTTAGGCTTTGAATCTTTACAGTGGGATCTATTCAATATGGGTACCATGGTTATAAATGATAGTGGCATGGAGCTTGAAACTATTACCGAAGAAGGTATTACTGCTTTAGAAGATGCGATGGACTTGTTACAAGCTCAACTACCACCTCTTAAGAACTTTATTCTTCCTCGTGGAAGTGAATTAGTTACGGCTATTCATGTCTGTAGATCAGTTTGTAGAAGAGCTGAAATAGCTTGTCTTGAAGCAGATGCCGATGAAATTATAGTAAAATACCTAAACAGATTAAGCGATTACTTCTTTGTATTAGCTCGTTACACAGATTATAAAGAAGGAGGACAAGAAACACTTTGGAAAACTAAATAAAAACAAATATGACAGTAGCAATTTTAACATTAGCAGTACTAGTAGTAGCAGTACTTGTGCTTGGAGTACAGAAAGCAAAAAAGAAAAGAGGTGGTGTACCTCCTGAACAATTTAACATAGATTGGAATAACATAGTTGGAGAATCGGAATAAAATTCTTATATTAGATTATGAGTAAGATAGTAAATATAGAAGAGCTTGAAGTAGCTCAACCCGGACATGCTAATGGAATCTCTCTACAACTAGCTAGTAAAGTATCATTAGATCCTACTACAGCTTCTTTATCTGAGGATGAAAAGCAAGCAATTATAGAAGAGGCTGCCAAGCACTTCGGTAACTTCCTGACTGCATTAGGAGTAGATTGGAAGAATGACCCGAATAGTAGTAACACACCAAGACGTGTAGCAAAAAGTTACGTCCGAGATTTATGGAGAGGTAGGTATGAAGCTTTATCTCCGGTGATAACATTTCCTGCCGATGGTTATACGGGATTAGTATTTGAAGGTAATATACCGGTTACAAGTATGTGTTCACACCACCACCAACAAATCTCAGGTAAAGTGCATATTGCCTATATACCAACAGCTGAAGGTAGAGTGATTGGTTTATCTAAACTAAATCGTATTGTAGAACACTTTGCAAGAAGAGGTGCTATCCAGGAACAGCTAACAGTAGCTATACATAGTGCAGTAAAGAATATCTGTGAAGGTAATCAAGGTGTAGCTGTGATGATAGAAGCCGGACATAGCTGTGTATCTTGTAGAGGAGTTAAGCACCAAGGTGCTAATATGATTACCTCTAAATTAGATGGAGCATTTATGGATGAAGATGCTTGTAGGAGTGAATTCTACGAGTTCGTAAAGACAAGTAAGAGTGGAAAATAAGAAAGCAACAGGATTGGGTGATACTATAGCACAGTTCACCCATTTCTTTAAACTAGATTTATTAGCCGAATGGATAGCTAAGTTAAGAGGTAAGAAAGACTGTGGATGTAGTAGAAGGAGAGATAAGTTGAATAAGCTTGTATCTTATGTACACATACCTGAAGATCAGTATGTATTTACAGAACCACGTAAGTTTCGAATCTTGGAAGACATAACTATACCTGGTGATGCTCTTGATTACATTACCTATACAAAAGACGAAATAGTCTTTATTGATCCAAGCTATGGAATCTACTATAACCTAAGAGATCTCCTGGCCAACAACAAAATTAAACCAGAACAGTAAATATGTTAAATGTAAATCAGATCCTTGAAGAAGGATTGTTAAAACTAGAACACACCCTTGGCAAACCAGCCCAGGTTGGTTATGATCTAGCATTAAAGCAAGTAGATAAGGTAGGCGGTAATGGAGCTATCAAAATGGGTAAAATCCTAAAAGATAAGACAGAGCTAACTACTTATACACCTATACCTCTAGCTAACCTAGATGGAGTAACAGGATGGATTCTATACAGTGGAGTATATAGCCTAACATTTGCCGAAGGATGTAAGATTCCAGCCAATAGAGTCGGATTTATTAAACAGCGTTCATCTCTATATAGAAACGGTGTAATTATTAACTCACCTGTATTCGATCCTGGATTCGAGACTACTTTTATGGGTACACTAGCCTACGTACACGAATCTATCTTTATCGAAGAAGGTGCAAGAGTGGCACAGATTTATTTCCACGAATGTACACCTCTAGAAGAAGGTCAACTCTATGACGGACAATGGCAAGGGGATAAACAAAGAAAATAGTTGGTAGTCTGAAATAAAGTTCATATATTTAGTTTAAATAAAAAATTAAAAGTTATGAAACAAAAAGACAAATTTGTAGACGTAAAGTTAAATTCGTTAGAAACTTACAAAACTACATTAAAGACTTCAATTAAAGAACTTGAAAGTTTAAACAGTTTCGGATACGTAAAACACTCGACATCTCTTTGGAGATCAACCGGATGGGTGAAAGAAGGATTTACTCCAGTCGATTATGAATATGATGCACAACTGGGAGAAAATTTCTTCTTCGGTGTAGATTTTCTTTCTAAAGAAAAAATAGAAGTAGCTCCTAATGACTTGTCAAACGAACCAGTCGATAGAGAAAAAATTCAAGATTTTGTAGTTAGATGTGAAAATAAAGAAGCATTAATTCATATTCTAAAACCGTTTTCTAATTCTAAAGATGTAGAAATCGAAACTATCACTTATAAAATTGGAGATAAAGTAGAAATCAATCTTGATATTATTAGAAATCCATTTCCTGGACGTCAAATTAGATTAAGATTGGATGGATACGGATCAATAAAAGGTGATTGTTTTCATGGAAAAGTTGGTACTATTAGAGGATTTAAACAAGTATATAGAATACCTCACTGGAGAAATGTACTAATTGATTTTCCTAATTTGAGTATGCCTCTTTCTCTAATGTACTTGAATAAAGTAGATTAGAGTTGTCGGTCTGAAATAAAGTTCATATATTTAGTTATGCAAGAAATACAAAAAAGTTACGTTACAGTCAATACTATTGACACTCTAACCTCGTTAGTAAACCATATCCGTGAAAATGAGCTTATTGCTCTAGATATCGAAACCGATTCACTTAATCCTAGAAAGGGTCGAGTGATCGGTTTTTCTATCTGCGGTAAAGAAGGACATAGTTTCTATATGCCTACTATGGTATTTAAGGATGAGAAGTTAGATAATTTATACATAGGTAAGCATGATTGTCAAGAGTTAGCATATAAGACTCTATCTATGCTTGTAGATAAAAAGGTTATATGTCATAATGCTGCATTTGACTTGAGATTCATTAAGAATTTCTACGATATCAACCTAATACCTTCTCTACATGCCGATACAATGTTACTTGTTCACACAGTACAGGAAGAGGGTGCATTTGGTTTAGGTAATCCTTTTGGTTTGAAATCAATTGCTAAAATGGTTCAGAAAGAGTTAGGTTTAGATATTGATACTGAAGCTAATGAAGAACAGATAGAACTAAAAGAGAGTATTAAGAAGAATGGCGGCAGTACGACTAAAGATTGCTTTGAGATTTATAAAGCAGATATGGATATCTTGGCTAAGTATGGTGCTGCCGATACCGACTTAACTCTCCGTATCTATAATTACTTTAGTAAAAAGCTAGAACAGGAGCAGTTAGTAGATTTCTTTTATAACGAAGAAGTTATGCCTGTCTATAGGGAGGTTACGATACCAATGGAAGAGTATGGTGTTGAACTAGATATGGAACTAATTAAAGATACCAAGGATAAGATAGAGAAGGACTTAGATGAGTATGCTAGATTAGTAACCGAAGAGCTATTAACTGATTCTAGAGTCAAGCAATGGATAATGGATATGGCTTTAAAAGCTTACCCACCAACCACTAAAGGTACATTTGCCCAGGAATTGATTAGACAATCAGGTATTGAACTACCTAAATCTGAGAAAACCGGTAAGTTTACTCTAAATAAGAGTACCGTTTTATCTCTACCAGAAGGGGATCTCAAGCAGTTCTTAGTTGTAGGTGATCTTAATATACTACCACGAGAAACCCTTGTTAAAACCAGTCTAACACTATGGAAAGAGGATAATGAAGGTAAGTACTTCAACATACAATCTAAAGACCAGTTAGGTCAGATTGCTTTTGATGTCTTGGGTATCAAACCTTTATCTACTACAGCAAAAGGTAAACCTCAATTTGATGACGATGTTATTGAAGTTATTTCAAAGACTGAGAAGTGGGCCGAAAACTTACGTATCTATAACAAGCTACTAAAGATTAAGTCTACTTATGTAGATAGATTTTACGATAGGCATGAAGACGGTAGGTACTATTTTTACTTTAAGCAGCATGGTACAGTATCGGGAAGATACGGTTCTGATCTACAGCAGCTACCTAAACCTAAAGAAGATGGCGAGGCAGCACCTATCATAGTTCATTACAATAATCTAGTCAGAGCATTCCTGGTAGCAGAAGAAGGTAGGATGTTAATTGACTGTGATTATGAATCTCTAGAACCACACTGCTTTGCATCTGTTACAGGTGATGAGAAGTTACAGGAGATCTTTAATATGAATCACGACTTTTATTCCACTGTAGCTATTCAGACCGAAAAGCTAGAAGGTGTTAGTGCCGATAAGAAAGCACCTAACTTCCTTAAAAAGCTTGACCCAGTTAAGAGAAATAAGGCTAAAGCCTATTCACTAGGTATTGCCTATGGGATGGAATCATTTGCATTAGCTAAGACTTTAGATATACCTCAAAAGGAGGCCGATAAACTAGTACAGGGTTACTTAGATGGTTTTCCTGGTCTAAAAGCATGGAGAGAGAATTCAAGGCAGTTTGTTAAAGAGAATGGTTATATCGTTAATAAGGTAGGTAGGATTAGACACTTACCTAGAGTTAAACAGATCTATGCAACTACTGGTGATCAAATACTAGATTGGAGGTTTAGAAAGGAGCTAGAAGGTAAATACGGTAAAGAACGAGTACTTCAAGTCTACAGAGACTATAAGAATGGATTGAATAACTGTCTAAACTATCAGCTACAGTCTTTAGCTGCCGCGGTTGTGAATAGAGCTGCCGTACAGATTAATAGAGAGTTAAAGAAGATGGGTATTAATGGATTAGTCCAGGCACAGGTACATGACCAGTTAATCATAAATGTACCGGCAGAACATGCTCAAGAGGTAGCTAAGATGGTAAAAGAGAAGATGGAAAATACTACTAAGCTAGATGGTGTAACTCTTAAAGCACCTCCTGCTTTATCTAAAAATTTTCGTGATGGCCATTGATGTTTACTATAAAGGAAGCTATTTATAATTACATTATGAATATAGATCCTGATTACTTAAGAACAGCCGGAATAGTATTTGGTGGAGTAATTGCAACCATCGCACCTTACATTGGAAGTTGGATCGGTAAGAAGTTTTCTAAGCATGACGAGGCTACTATATTTATCGACAATACCAAGCATCGAATTACTATAAACGAAGTACTAGTTGAAATAAGAGCTCTAGTAGGAGCTAATAGAGTAGCTATTGTGGAGTACCATAACGGTAATACAGCTATAAATGGTCTACCGTTTAACTATTCATCAATGACTTACGAGAAAGCCGACAACACTACTCGTGAAATGATGTTAAACTATCAAAGAGTTCCGATTTCACCAACCTGTGAATTACTAATGGATGTCCATACCTCAGATGAGGGTTATATAAGAACAGGAAAGGACTACTTTAGAGAATCAGTTGTAGAGTTAAATAAATACTACGGAATAGATACTAACTATATATTTAGAATCGGTGACCATATTAAATACGGAACCGTACACGTAATGTGGGTAAACGAAGATATAGTTTTAACCAAAGAGGAAATAGAAACAATTCACTTAAAAGTTTTGTATGTTAACGAGGTTATGAGTAAGATGAAGAAACATAGCTAATAAAGTTGCTAATCTGAACAAAAGTAGTTATATTAATTAGAGTTATAGAATAAGTATGTTACGAACAGAGTTCATAAAATTTGACGATAAGCTATTCGTCCTTAAGAGAAAAATACACGAACATCAAAACCCTAATGTAGATGCCTGGAAGGAGCACCTAAGAGCAGATACTGTCTTGAAGAAAGATGGTCTACTCTACTTTCTTGAACTCGTCCCCGAGCTAGAAGAAATCAAAGAAGCAGAAGTTATAGAAACTCCACAATTACAAGAACAAATACAAGAACAAATATGAGCACAACACTAAAGCCTGTGAATGGGCACGTTATTTTAAAACCTGTAGAAGAACAGGAGCAAATGTCTGGAAACATTATTATTCCGGATCTAGGTAAAGAAAAGCCTGAGATAGCTGTTATTGTAGCAGTATCTGATACCTTTAATTGGCATACCGGTTATACCGTTAAGATTGAAGGTATAGAGGTGGGTAAGAAAGTAGTGATACCTAAGCTAGGTAGTCAACGTATAAGTATTGAAAGTGAAGAATACTTCATGACAAAAGCAACTGAAATTATTTCAATAATAGAAGACTAAAAGATTATGATAGAAAACACAACAGGAACAGAATTGAAGCTAAAATTAGCTCAAGGTATTAAAAAGCTAAACCAGACCGTCTCCTCTACTCTAGGACCAGGCGGTAGAACAGTTCTTATCGAGGATAAGGTTAATGGTATTAAGGTTACAAAAGATGGCGTGTCTTGCGCAAGAGCTTTTACGGAGTTAAAAGATGAAGTAGAAAACATTGGAGCTCAATTAGTTAAGCAAGTATCAATCAAGTCTGCTAATGAAGCAGGTGATGGTACGACTACGTCGACTTTACTTGCTACAGTATTAGTAGAAGAAGGAATCAAGGTAATTGACCTAGGTACTAATCCGGTAGAAGTTAAAAGAGGTATTGATAAAGCAGTAGCTAATGTGATCCGTGATTTAAAATCAATCGCCCAAGACATCACCACTCAAGACCAAATAAAACAAGTAGCTACTATCTCAGGTAACAACGATGAAGAAGTAGGAAACTTAATCGCTTCAGCTATTGAAAAAGTAGGAAGAGAGGGTATTGTATCGATTGAAGAATCAAAGACTGGTGAAACAGTTTTAGAAGTAGTAGAAGGTATGCAGTTTGAAAGAGGATACAAATCACCTTACTTCGTTACTAATAACGATTCAATGCAGGCACTTCTAGAAGATCCTTACATATTAATCTTTGACGGTAGAATCGTAACCGCTCAAGAGCTATTACAGGTCCTAAATAAGGTAAATGCCGAGAATAAGGCTATCTTAATCATAGCAGAAGACTTTGGCGATGAAGCTCTAGCAACTCTAATCGTTAATAAGATGAGAGGTATTATTAGAGGTGTAGCTGTTAAAGCACCAGACTTTGGTGAAAGACGTACTCTAATCTTAGAAGATATAGCTATTATGACCGGTGGTCAAGTTATAAGTAAGGATAAGGGTCTAAAATTAGATAAGATGACCGGCCAACAATTATCTCAATATCTAGGTAGAGCTAGAACGGTGACTGTCGATAAAGAAAAGACTACTATTATAGACGGGAAAGGTGAAGAAGCTCTAATTACAGCAAGAGCTGGTGAGATCAAAGCACAACTAGAACGTCCAGGTGTTAGTCCGTATGAGAAAGAGAAACTACAAGAGAGATTAGGTAAACTAATCGGAGGTGTGGCGATAATATCAGTTGGAGGTAACTCTGAGATTGAGATGAAAGAGAAGAAAGATAGAGTAGAGGATGCTTTATTTGCTACCAAAGCTGCTTTAGCAGAAGGTGTTGTACCTGGAGGTGGATTTGCATTAACAGTTGCATCTGAAAGCTTGGCTACACTAAGAGAGACTTTAAGTAGAGACCAGCAAAAAGGTGTTGATATCGTATACGAAGCCTGTCAAGCTCCTTTTAGAAAGATTTTATCTAATGCAGGTATTGAGAATTGGTACAAAGTAAGTCACGATGTATTAGCATCTGAATTACCTAATGCAACTTTCAATGCTAAGACTCAAGAAGTAGTAGATGCTTTTGAAACTGGTCTACTAGACCCGGTAAAAGTAACTAGAATTGCTCTAGAGAATGCTGCATCAGTAGCTGGAACTATTCTAACTACAGAATCAGTTATCTATACAAAGAAAGACGAAAAGAAAGATAACCAAGCCGGAGCACCGGGAATGGATATGGGATTCTAATTTAACTAACTAAACAAAATAAAAACATGAAAGCAATGATCACAGCAGCTGTAATCGCATTATTCTTAGTAGCTTGCGTAAATAATACAGCACCAACTCCCACTATTGATTCTACAAAGATAGATTCAGTAAAAGTAGACACTACAGGCCTAGATAGTGGCACAACAGTAATACTACCTACAACTAAGTAGTAAACTTAAGAAAGGTCGGGGGAGCAAAAAAGGCTCGCAAACATTACCTTTTTAAACGAGAAAGATGTTTTTTATACTATTTATAGTAAATTAAATAACAGCCGATCAGACGTAACTGCTCGGTTTTTTTTGTAAAAAAGTTAGATTTCAACAAAGGTTACTAACTCCTTTCTAAAGAAGTTGCCTATTTATTATAAATGAAAAGCACAGTACTGTACATTAAAGAGAGTCCGCTAGGACTGAAATACCTAGGAAAGACATCACAAGATCCTCACAGGTATAAAGGAAGCGGAAAATACTGGGTTAAGCATCTAGCTAAGCACGCCTTAACAGCATCTGATATAAAAACAACAATATTATTAGAAACCACTAACCCAGAGGAATTACGAAGGATGGGACTTTACTTTAGTGAGTTATATAATGTTGTTAATAGTCCAGATTGGGCTAATTTAAAAGAAGAGGTAGGTGATGGTGGAGGTGGAAAAAAAGATGATATCGTTAGAGCTAAGATTAGGAATACTATGAAGGGTAGGCAGATGGTATTTTCGCAAGAGGTGATCGATAAAAGAAACCAGAGTTTAAAAGGAAGAAAAATGCCACCTTGCAAAGAAGAAACAAAGAAGAAAATAAGCGAAGCAAACAAAGGAAGAATCTTAGGCACTAGAAGTAAGGAGAGCTCTCAAAAATCTATAGAGACTAGAAAGCAAAAAGAGATCTGGCATAGTGAAGAAACAAAAGAGAAAATACGTCAAACTCTATTAGGTCGAAAGAGGCCTAGTGAGGTGGTGGAGAAAATGGGAAAACCGGTAATAATAGACGGAATACCCTACTCGAGCTTAACAGTAGCTGAAAGAGTTTTAGGTAAAACCAAATATTTTCTCAGAAAGCACTATTTATTAAAAACAGAATAACATGACATTTCCTGAATTTTTAATATCTCTTTTTAAAGACGAAAGAGGATCTATATCAATCAAACCAGTCGTAGCATTCGTAGGAGCATTATTTCTATGCTGTACCATGCTAGCTAACAGCTACTCAGCTAAAGACATAGCACCTTCCGATAAATTAGTAGATGCTGTAGTAATTATAACAGCAATAGGAATGGGTGCAGATAGCCTAGATAAATTCTCACCAAAGAGAGATACCCCGGCATCAATAGAACCTAAAACAGAAGAATAAAACAAAAAATAAAAAGAAATACTATACAAAAGTATTCGGGTTGTTTAAATAGTAGAACCGAAAACTGAGTGTAGTATGGATAGTTTAAGTAAATTCATCCCACTCTTCCTAAATGGAGGGTGGGTTGTTTTAGTAATAGGTGCAGCAGGAATGGTAGCTAGATTAGCTACAAGTAAGAATCCTGAAGATAAAACTGTACCGCAAGTATTAAGTAACATAGGTGCATCGATGATTGCTTCATTGATTGCTTGGTTTATATTAGAGCAATTCCAAGTTGCTTCAATGTATAAGGCACTTGCATATGGATTAGTGGGACTAAATTCACCTGAGATATTAACAGGGATAGTTAAAATATCAACTAACTTTGCTAACAATCCAGCTGAATTTATTAAACACATAAAGACAGGAGGGGCACCTCCACCTAAGAAAACGGTGAATAGGTCAAAACCAAAACCAAGAAAGAGTTAATATGAAGAGTTCTACGATAATGATCATTCTTACAGTTATCATAATAGCTGTAGCATCGTTCGGTAAGTATGCAGACGATAAAATAAGAGCATCAGCTACCACAATTCTTAATGATAGACTAAAATGTGTTCCGCTACTATCACATAGATTTGACTACTACGGTACTTCAATTAAGGATGGATTAATAGTATATTCAAGTAATGTTGATACTCTACTAGCTAGAAAGGCAGACATATTACAGGTTAGAGTACAGACACAGAAAATGTGGGATACTTATAAGAGTACCTACCTAGCACCTGACGAAGATTCTGTTGCTAAGATTACAGAAGTACAGATGGTAAAGATAGATAAAGACTTAGATCAGGTATTTGAAAAAGCAGCTACAGATAAGCAAGGAGCACTAAAACTAATAGAAACTCTACACATAAAGGAACAATTAGAACCTATACTGGATAATGTAAACTGGCTAACAGATCTACAGACTAGAGTAGGAGCAGAAGAGACAGCTAAAGTGTTATCACTACTAAACATATTTGATAACTTTATGATTGCTGCCTTAGCATTATCTCTAATGTTAGTAGGGTCTATAGTATATTCAGCTGTAAGAGAGAAAAAAGAACAAAATAAAAAACCAGTTAAAAAGACAGCAGCTAAAAAACCTGCAGCTAAAATTCCAGCAAAGAAACCTGCCGCAAAAAAACCAGTTAAAAAATGATGAAGAAATTAATGTTATTTTGTTTACTACTAGTTAGTACAGTAACATATTCCCAAAAGTACTACGGGTACGTAGGACCAAGTCTAACAACTAACACACATCTATCTGATACTAAGAATCTACTTAGTGGATGTATTGAAGTAGGTGAATACTTGAATAACGGAATGTCAGTTGGAATTAGAACAGGTCTGTATACAACCAGTCTACAAGACATTTATACGGATCTAACAGTGAGTGCCCCTATAGGTAATTCAAATTTCTCTGCTACAGTGTGCGGTGGGTACTTCTATAACTACCAAGACATTACACTAGAATATGATATTAACTACGGTATTAAATTACCTAAGAATTATTCTATAGCAATAACTTATGGCACACAGAGTGCATTAGGTTCAATATCACAAAGCTTTTCTTTCGGATTAAATAAAGATTTTTAGATATGAAAAAGTATATTGGAGCAATCCTAACAGTAACATCATTCGGAATGTTATTTAATACAATGTTGCATTTCAAAGAACAAGCAAAAAAAGTACCCGTACTCCAACATCAAGTAGACAGCTGTGTAAACACCAATGATAGCCTATCAGACTTAAACGATAGCCTGGTAATTAAAAACAGTAAACTCCAATACACAAAAGATAGTTTAGCTAAGAAACTTCACGAAGCCAATACAATAATTTATAGCTCAATGTAAAGCCTCCTTTTTAGGAGGTTTTTTTATGAAATAAAGTTGTTTGGTCAAAGAAAAGTTCTTATATTTAACTAAATAGAAAATTATGATAACAAAAGAACAGTTTGAAAGTTACCTAGCTGCTAAAGAAGCAATAGAAGACAAAGCACTTCAAGTAGCTGAGATATTAAATGAAGTAGATAAAGGTAGATATCCACTTTATAAAGCATGGAGAGAGGTTGAAATCGACGAAGATGAGATTTTTATTCGATCAGAAACAGGCCACTCCTACGATGATGCTGTCGGATATAGCTTTAAACTAGACCTACTTTATAAATCAAATGAAGAGATTAAAGCACAAGCAATAAGTGAGAGGGATGAACGACTCAAAGTATGGAAAGAAAAACAAGCAGAAGCTCGTAGAATATCAGAAGCAGGATTGGAAGCAAAAGAAAGAGCTCAATACGAAGCATTAAAATCAAAATACGAAAACAAATAAGTCATGATACACACAATCAAAAGCTTCTTTAGGAGAATAAAAAACTTAGTAAGATGGTTTCCAATTATACGGAAAGACCAGGATTGGGATCACAGATACATTTACGAGATTCTTAAATTCAAACTAAAGAATCAAGCAGAATATATTGGATATCATGACCGACATACACGTGCCCAACGTGATGCTCAAATTATGAGACTATGTGTAAGATTGATTGACAAGCTACAGAATGAATGGTATAGTGGTGAATATCAGAATTATCATAAACCAAAGTTCAATTGGAATGATTCTGAATCACAACCAGGTTACTGGGAATTAGATATCGAAGAAGATCCAAATCATCGTTTTGATGAGTACTTTAGAAAGTATCCACGCATCTACAAGCAGGTTATAAACAATCCTGAACCTATCTTCAATAAAGATACTGTAGTAGGTATTGCTTTGAATATAGCACACATCAACGAAGAAAGAGCACATAAATTACTATTCACTATCCTTGAGAGGAATATTAGAAGATGGTGGGATTAAAATAAAGAATATGAATAAATCAACAAGATGGACAGACGGTATTAAAGTAAGACTAGTAGAAGACTATCAACGACATCCAGATTCAACTGTTTATAAAGCAGGTTTAGAATTAATAAATGTAGCAAATATGACTATTATAGGGACAGAGGAGAAGTTGTATTCAGGCGATGCTTATATAGATGGTAAATTACATATACTATCATTCCCAAGAGAAAAATGTATACTAATATGAACAATAAACTAGATAAGCAGTACACAGACCTCCTTCAAGACATACTTGATAATGGAGTAAAGAAAACAGATAGAACAGGTACACTATCAGTATTCAGTAGAGAAATTAGACATAAAATGTCTGATGGATTTCCGTTAAGTAACTAATGAAAGAAAAGAAACTATGTGATAAACATGGCATTTTACATCCGGTAAATATACCATGCCCTAAATGCTTGGAAGAGAAGAACAACTAATATTTATATACATGAAACTTACCGCACTTTTAAAAGAATGGGTATTAGAAGCATTAGATAGTTCTGATAAGTTAGAAGCAGATTACTTACAGATACATGAAATAAAGATAGATCCTCTTAATAGTTATGACTATCAGAAAGTTAATATCTCGTTCTATACAAACGCATACAGTTTTGAGGATAGATGCGGTAATACAATAGTGGCGGTGTACCTAGAAGGTATAGGAGAATTTAAGACTGGATATAAAGTAGAGGGTGTTGATACTCTAGTATTTCAACCTGAGAGATTACCTGATATGGAAAAGTATATCAAACCATGTCCTGACGATAGAAAGATAGGAACGATATACAAAATCCTAACTCAAGAAATTATTCCAAACCACTTACTAGATAAAAAACCAAGCAAGCTATTCTTCAACCCAGTTTCTGATTCTAGAGCTAGAGTGGTTGGTATGATTATTAATAGAGTTATAAAAGATTATCCGGAACTAACTAAAAAAGAATCTTATTTAATTTACAAGTGAATAAGTTAGACATAGTATGAAAGGTACATTATATAAAAACAACAATACATGGTGGGTTAAACACACATATGGAGATGTTAAATTAGTACAAGAAGATGTTACAGACAAATTAAAAGAGGGACAGGATATAATGTTCCTATACGAGAAAAAGTTTTTAGCTAAAGAAACATTATGGTTTGCTAAAATCATTCCTCAACAACCAACCTGGCTAGACATTATTGAGAAATATGGTAGACCAGTAGGTGTACCTGAAGACGCATTAGCCTTCTGGGATTGGTTAAGAGAAAATTATCACCCACCTAAAAATAAATAATATGCAATACTTACTATTAATCCCCATTCTCCTATATTGTATAGGAGGTATTTTTGATGCTCTAATGGATACTTGTTCAGATCATTTTAGCATTAGTATTTTTAAAAACAAAAATCCAAACTACTGGAATAAGAACGTTAGCTGGACTAACAAGTATGTAGACAACACTCCATCCAAAGGATTTAAGAAGTGGAAAGGAATAGTTCTACCTGTAGCTCTAACTGATGCATGGCATCTATTTAAGTCAATTAAGGAGATATTTAATTCGCTAGCCCTTGCATCTGCAGCATATATTGGGTTCCCATATGATTTTACATTAATCGTAATATACTTTGTTATCGCAGGGATATCAAGGGATATTGTATTTGTTATCTTTTATGACCACCTACTAAAAAGTAAGTAATGACACTAGAAGGACAATATAAACTTTACCTTGAAGAACACCCCGAATCAACATTTACATTTGAAGAATGGGGAGAATGGTTAGGTGAGAAATTAGCTAAAGCATTTGAAAAATATGAACAATCAATTAACGATAGTAATACCATGTAAGAATGAGGGTCTAAGATTGATGGGTACATTAGATCTACTTTACACACAGTGTATTAAATGTAGAATAATTTTAGCCGATTCATCAACAGGCCGTCTAGCTCCTACGGTAAATGCCGTTCATACTCACTTCCCTGAGGTTGAAATAATAGAAGGGGGGTTACCTGCAGTAGCACGTAACAATGGAGCTAAGTTAGTTACAACACCTTACGTTCTATTCCTAGATGCTGATATGTATTTGAAGGATACAAAAATCATTCGTAAAGCATTACAGGCAGCCATTAAAAAAGACCTAGACCTGGTAACGTGTCGATTCAAGACAACAACAAGTCAATACAATTGGGTGTATAGGATATTTGACGTAATACAGTTAATATCATGGATTACAAAGCCTTTTGCGATAGGTGGGTTTATGTTATTTAAAACAGAAACATTTAACCAATTAGGAGGCTTCAATGAAGAAGACAAGATTGCTGAGGACTATCATTTATCTCAGAAGATTAAACCCAGAAAGTTTAACATCATTAACCGTTATGTACATACTTCGCCTCGAAGATTTTTTAACAAGGGTGTCTGGTACATGATTAAACTAGCATGGTCATCATGGTTAAACAGAAATAATGAAAACTGGTACAAACAAGATTATGGATACTGGGATAAAGTATAAAGCAATTATAATATCCGATCTACATTTGGGTACTAAGGATAGTAAGGCTAAAGAATTTATTGAATTCATAGACAAACATCCAACCGATCTACTAATACTAAACGGTGATATAGTGGATGGGTGGGCACTAAACAGAGGTGCCAAATGGAAGAAACAACACACCAAGGTAGTATCTAAGCTACTCAAGCTATCAAATAAAACAAGAACAATTTGGATTAGAGGTAATCACGATGAATTCCTAACAGAATTTATTGGGAATACCTTTGGTAGAATTGAAATAAAGGAGAGCTATAAACTAGAAACATCACACCGTAGCTACTATGTCTTCCATGGTGACGTAGTAGATGTATTCATAACTAAATACAAATGGCTAGCCAAGATAGGATCCATTGGATACGATCTAGCATTATGGTTGAATAGATGGTATAACAGGTATAGAGTATGGAGAAAATTACCATATCAATCTATATCACAGAAAATCAAATCAGGTGTTAAAGCAGCCACCAATTATATTAATGACTTTGAATCGGCAGCTATTAAATTAGCACATCAAAATGGATGTCAAGGTGTGATTTGTGGACACATTCATCAACCGGCAGATCGTCATATTGGAAATGACCACTACTTAAATTCAGGAGACTGGGTTGAAAATAAAACAGCAATACTTGTTACTGATAATAGTATAGAAATAAAGTCTTTCTAAAAGTTGGAAAGTCAAAATAAAGTCCTTATATTTAGTTAAATAAAAGAAGTTATGATACAAAAAGAATTCATCCCTTACGAAGAAGCATTAGCATTAAAAGAGTTAGGTTTTGATGACCCTTGTTTTACTCATTATTTAAACAGTGTGTTATTAAAAAATAGTTTAGTAGTTAATAAACGAGAAATAAATAGTTGTTTTGACCAGATTAGAGTTGCGGCACCTTTATATCAACAAACATTCAGATGGTTTCGTGAGAAGTATGAATATGAAATAAGTATTCATAAACTTATAGAAGAAGATGGTTATATGGCTTCTATTGGTTGGGAAGGTGTAGAAGATATAATGGAACAAGTTGAAGGAACTACATATGAAGAAGCTGAATTATTTTGTTTACAACAAATGATAATATTATGCAAACAGAATTAATCCCCACAATAGCTGAAATGAGCGAAGTAGTGGCAAAGTATATGGGATTAGAATATATTTCGCCAAAAGATTCAATAGATAGTTGGGGATGGTGGAAAAAAGGGAAATTCAAAGAGGGTACTGCTAACATCAGTCATGACTTTATATGTATTTCTACACATCAACTAGACTATCTCAATTGGAACAGGCTTCACGAAGTTTGGGAGAAGGTGAGTGAATTTAATGTAGACTATTTGTCAGATTGTTGGGATTGGTCAGACAAAAAAAGTGCTATTGAAAAAAGTGCTATATGCCACAATAAACTCGAAACCCTCACAGCCTTATACAGAGCAATAATATTTATTAATCAATTAAAAAAAATAAGTTATGCAAACAGAATTTAGTTTAGAGTTCCTGTTAGAAAATACAGGATGTCGTAAAAGTGAGCAAATAGAAAATCTCTTTCCAAAAGACAGAGAAGTAGTTAGCTACAAGGATATATTGCAAAGCAATATTCCTCTTGAAGAGAAGTACTGGTTCTTTTGCCATAGAGTTTTTACAGATAGTCAGAACAGACATCTTGCTATTAAAATAGCAGAAGTTGTTCTTCCTATCTTTGAAGATAAGTATCCTGAAGATAACAGACCTCGTAAAGCAATTGAGGCTGCTAGGTTGTACCTAGCAGGTGAGATAGGTATAGAGGAGTTAGAGGCTGCTTATGCTGCTGCTAGGGCTGCTGCTTATGCTGCTGCTTATGCTGCTGCTAGGGCTGCTGTATACGCTGCTTATGATGCTGCATACGCTGCTTATGATGCTGCTAGGGCTGCCGCATACGCTGCTTATGCTGCTGCTTATGCTGCTGCTAGGGCTGCTGCTGGGGCTGCTGCTGGGGCTGCTGCTGGGGCTGCTGATGCCTACAAAACAAAATTAACTAATATACTTACTAACTTTATCGAAAACAATTTAAAACAACAATAAAGCATGGCAAAGAAAGTATTTAGTGTAGCAAACAAAGGATTATTTGCAGAAGAAGGTGATGTTTATTTATTTGACTTTGAAAAAGAGGGAGAAGAAAAAATAGTTGCATCAAGACAACTGAATATTGATTGTGGGTCTATTTCTAAATGTTGTAGAAATAAACAAAAACAATGTGGTGGATTCACTTTTAAATACATAACAAATGAAAATATATAATGAATTAGAATCTTTAGGATTCTTTGAATGGTTATCAGAAACTCATAATTTAAAAGATACTGATATGACACCCGAATGTCTTGATGAATTACCATTAAATGACATTCATAGAACTGTCTGTAATTCTATGGCTTTCAGATGGTTCAGAGAAAACCATAAACTATTCTCACAACCAGATATAACCATAGATAAAAACGGAAACTGGTTTTATTTCACTATCTACCACCTCGGTTCATTTAAATCAGTAATATCCGAAGGATCTTTTATATATGAAGATGCTGAATTAACTTGTCTTAAAAAATTAATAGAAATAGTTAAAAAATAAAAAAAATGGGTAGTTGCATTTCAAAAATAGATGATGATATGGATATATATCAGTCATTATGTAAAAAATATAATCAAAAGGAATTAGACATTTATAGTGAACATTATTATTGGATAATAAAATTCAATAATAATGAAACATCTCTCACATATTTAGAATATCTAAAAATAAATAACAATGGATAAAGAATTTATACCATATCAGGAAGCAATAGAATTAAAAGAATTAGGTTTTGATGACCCTTGTTTTACTCATTATTTAAACAGTGTGTTATTAACAAATAGTTTAGTAGTTGATAAACGAGAAATAAATAGTTATTTTGACCAGATTAGAGTTGCGGCACCTTTATATCAACAAACATTCAGATGGTTTAGAAAGAATTATAGATTGCATAGTGAAATAACTGTAGGTGTTAAAGGATTTACTTTTTTGTGGAGACCTTACTATGATACAAATGGTAAAAATCCTAATAATAGTGTTTTTGATATTGAATCATTTAAAGGACAATTTGTTTTTTTTGAATCATTTGAAGAAGCTGAACTTGCATGTCTTAAAGAATTAATAAAAATAACAAAAAATAAATTAGATTAATAACCCTATTTCACATATATTTGCATAAAAAATGAAAAGATTTAATATTAAAATAGATTTTAATATTGACCCTAACTTTTGGGCAATCCTTCCAGCAATTAACTTTAACCTTCATAGCAATTCCCTCGAATTAGAATGGTTATGTTTCGGTCTTTATATCGACTTATTACCCAAAAAAATATAATTTTATTATGAGAAATCAACAATTACTTGAACAAGCACAAAAAAAATTCGCAAATAGAAATAATCTAACACAAAGAGATTATAATCTATCCATAGATGATTTTATTTTAAGAGCATATGATTGCGACCCAGCAACATATGGAAAGGCATTACAAAATAGAATTTTAAATGAATTGACACCACTATGCTACCAAATGTCAAATAATTCCGATCAAGGAGATTTCTACTTGTCCTGCTTACCAACTAATTATAATGGTTTTTTATATTATTATGAATGGGATAGTAGAATAAAATTACTTTCAAGTTATAATTGGAATGAAAATTATCGAAAATATGAAAGAAAAATTGTTAAATTTGGTGAAATAAAAACATCATATCTTAGCCCATCATCATTAACTTATAATATAAAAAATTTAAGACCATGGCAAGATATTGATATGTATATTATCTGCTTTGTTGATTGCATAAATAATTTTACACCAGAATATTATGTGGTTAACCCAAAAACTTTATATGATAATTTTACATTGACCGCAACAAATGGAATGAAAAAAAATAATGAAGGTAATAAATTCACACACAAATCAATTAATTTTAAAAAGAATTCCGAAGCTCATGATAAATTAAAATTATTTAATATGGCATCAGGAACAACTTTTAATGATATTATGGATTATCTCAATGAAGAAAAATATGATATGAAAGAAATTTTCTTTAATAATGTTGCAAAAAATTTATTAAATTATAACCCAGATCTTCCAGAACGTTATTTTGAATTATTTAAAACAATAAATAATATAATGGAACATAAAAAATGGGGAAATGTATTTGACTCAGATGAAGATAAAAAAAATATCGAAGACGATTACTTTAAAAGAAGAGACGCTTTAATTGGTTATGTCTTTTTAAAAGATTATAATGACGTTAAAGAAGGTACAATAATTTCAAATAACTCATTTTATTATTATTCAATAAATCAAATTTATAGTGTAAAAGATGAATTAATGTCAAATAACACCGAATACATAAAAAAAGTATTCTTCATCGTTAACGATGACGGGTCAGCAGAAATAGTAAAATAACATCACCCCAACAATAATAATATTATGAAATATAATGTGGTATATCTTGAAGATACTAATAAAGAAATAAAAATTAATACCCTCACCAATAAAGGTAAAGTAATTAATATCATCCCAACTAATTATAATATCCTCTATATAACAGATCTATTACTTAATAATAAACCTATCCCCTATGAAGATGATAACACATTCCTCATTAATGAACTCATCCCATTAATACCTCACCTATGCACTAAACATAATATTAATGTAGGTGATAATTGTAAATGGAAACAACCCACCACCAATAAATGGTTAGATATAACAATAAAAGAAAATACTGATATAAAATACCTACAAGAAGAACATAATGGTAGAGGTCTTATTAAAGTACTTGGTAAAATATCTGATAACGCACTATGGATTAATGAAACATATACTCTTACCGATGATGAAATTTGTCAAGTAAAAATAAGAGAAGTTCATGAAGATAATCAATATAAAAGAAATGAAAATGGTGAATATCTAAGAAATGAAAAAGGTCATGTAATAAAAGAAGATATTGAAGAATCATATAAAGACTGGTGGTCAGAAGATCCCTATTATCACTCACATAAACTCGTATCTAAATGGGGTTGGAAAGATGCACCAGATGAAGCAGAATTTGAAATCACCTATAACATATTCGAAATTAAAGGTCCATGTGGACATTTCCATTAATATTTTATAAAATGAATTATATAATTATCCTTCTAATATTTTTTTTAATTAATTATATTTGTTTTTTTTACTATGATACAAAAAAAAGATTTATAAAATCAACGGAAGAAAATAATATAACAATTGTGGATAAATTAAATATTAATCCCGATTGGGAAACATTATTAAATAATACAAATAATGAATTCCTTTGCACAACAGAAGATGTTGCAATTGAATTCTTAAAAATTGCACATAATTACGGATATACATGGAGAAATTTTAGATTTTATAATCAAGATACTTTTTGGAATCATTATAAAGAACAAACTTGTTATTCTTTATTCTATAACAATATTCATTATGGTACACATGAACCTAATACAAACCTTATTGATGTGAAAGAATTAATCGAAGGTTATAGAAAACCTTTTAAACTCCATAGATAATTCACGTATTACAATACAATATAAACACAAAAAAAATTCCCCATATTTGTACTAAAATAGGGGATTTTTTTATATATATTTTGTCGTAACGATAATTTTCGTAAATAAGTATTACAAAACATTTTCTTTTATATTAAAATTCCCGATATTGATACTAAAAACAGGGGTCGTGGGAAAAAGTGTTAGAAAGTGGTAAAATATGTCATACAAATCAAAACAAAAATAGTAATACAAGACCTATAAAAAAGTACAAAGGAACTGACCCTTTCGTCAATCTTGAACCATTTTCCAGAAATTTAGAAAATATACATAAGTCATACATGTGTACGTCTCATCATATGGTGAGAAAATAAAAGACGGGGGTGTAATAAAAAAACATTTTAAAATAAGTTTTGGCAGTGGTCATACAAGGGGGTGGAAATAAAAAACCCCCATATTAAATAATGGGGGAATTAGTCATACGTTAGTGGTATGATCACTCTGTCATGGACTGAGGAGGTAGTTTAATTAGTTAAGTTCCATAACTGGTTACGGTACTTTATTGCTTGTCTTTTGTTAGGGAAGTTCTTACTGTACTTTAGTCCATTGATACATACACGGACACGATAGGAAGATCCGTCATGATAAACGTTATCACTTACAGGAACGTACTTAGAGTCTGTTTTCTTTTTCATACTAATAATATTTTATATATCAATTATAATAAAAAATATTCATAAAACCAAATTTGTGATCGTATTTTTATATAAAAGTATTATGCATACCAAAATTGACATACTTCTCCCCTGAAAAATAAGAGGGGGAACAAAAGTTCCCCCATGTATATTTCTTATACTAGGTTTTTGAAGATGTGTTTGATCACTTCTAGTGTCCAACTATTACCGATCATTTCTTTTCTTTTGGTGTCACAAATGTCTTTTACATTGGTGTAACCTAGTGGGAGTGTTTGTAGTATTTCGAACTCAGTAGGGGTAAGGTATTCAATTGACCCGTTACTTCTTTCTGCCATGTTGGTTGTACCACCAGTTACTAGACAATTACCTTTATCTTTTTTAGAGTATTGGTGTACGATGGTGTAATGATCATTACCTTTAAATTTAACACCTCTGTAAGCACAAGATTTACCACCGATTAGTTCAGAGAATTTGATACCTCTATCTTTTGGTTGTGATACATTAGGAACATTAGTCCAGTAGAGACGTTCACGATTTTGACCTGATACTAGGTCAGAGTTAATGAATACAGGTAATACACCAAGTTCATTTGTGATAACCGTTTCCCATTCCTTGGTCATCTTTACGTTCTCAAGTAAGAAGTACTTAGGTTTGAGGATTTTAACAGCAAGAACGAACTCCCAGAATAGGTAAGATTGTCCATTGAATTGGAAACCTTCTTTTTTAAGTTCAAGGTAACGTTCAAGAGTTACGATCTTTTCATGGGTGATAGTGGTCATCCCGTTTCTTTTACCAGCAAAGGAGAAGTTAGTACATGGAGAACCTCCCATGACAATGTATACTTTCCCTACTGTTTGTTTCAGGTTTTTAAGATCCACCTTTGTGATATCACCAATTTGTATTGTATCAGGAAAGTGATGTTGATTAACATCAATTGAATCCTGATTAATTTCTGAAGAGATTAGTGTATCTAGTTTGATACCTAATTCTTTTAATGCTTGGAATCCCACACCGATTCCATTGAATAGACTTACTCCTACTTTTTTTGTCATACGTATTCTTTTTTATGTTGTTTGTTAATAGATGTTTTAATGTCTTCCTCCATGACTTGTTTTAATTTGGATAACGCCTTATTCATGAATTCAGGGTCATACATTAGAAGATCCATATGATCACCATGAATATCAGTCAACCCAACTATGGCTGTAACGTTATTTGCAACATGTTCTCTTCTATAGAAGGGACATCTTGCATAGATATAACCTCTGGTCACGGATAGTTTAATCTGTGATACATCAAGATTTTCCATGACTCTCATCTGAAGAATAATTTCCTCCAAGTTTGCTAAGGTATTAAAAATTTCCTCATTCTGGGTTATGATATTATTATATCTTTGTGTATACTTTTTCAGGGCATGCGAAGATGATAGTTTATCACCATCTTTAATAAATCTGTCATACGTGGGGAACTCATTTGAATTCC
>Ga0214192_1000533_pt1 | contig 23413 bp, 26 predicted proteins | sample TroBogEpilimnion_44_FD_153030 | JGI IMG/M metagenome (GOLD analysis project Ga0214192, IMG submission 153030) | Freshwater microbial communities from Trout Bog Lake, WI - 29JUL2008 epilimnion | ecosystem: Environmental > Aquatic > Freshwater > Lake > Epilimnion/Euphotic zone | place: Trout Bog... | reverse complement strand
TGGTTGCTCTGCTGTAGCTGGTTGCTCTGCTGTAGCTGGTGTTACAGGAGCTGGCTGCTCTGCTGTAGCTGGTTGGTTTGTATCTGTTGCCACTAAGTTAGCCACAACATCAGAAGATGATACCGGAGCATTACTATCTGCTGGTGGTTCTACTGGTTCTACCAAATCTTCTACCGGTCCCACAGGAGTATCAGTATTTATGCCCATCGCGGCCAATTCTTCATTGGTCGGAGAACTTACAGTAACAGAAGCATTCGGATCTGCTTTGTTTATAACATTTGCAGTAGCAGGATCGTTAGCTAATTGATCAATGCTCTTTGAAAGATCACTAATATTTGCCGAAGGTGCATTTAACGCCACATTTGGCGAAGAGGCATTCGCAGCTAACTCAGCATTTATTTTTGCAATACTTGGCCCTGATGTTTGTGGGGTTAGATTATCTGTTCCTGGCAGTGGGCCAACTTGAGCAGATGGTGCTGACAAAGCAACTTCTGGAATATTCATGCCAGAAACAAGTTGACCATTTGAAATCTGTGATAATCCGCCTAATGTGGTACCTAATTGACTAGACAAATTACTTAAATTACTTTTATCTGTTCCATATGTTGCTAAATTAGAATTTAAAGTTGCTGTTGCAGTTGTTGCGGCGTCAACCAATGGCTTAATCTGACTATCGTATAAACTTTGTAGGTTTGTATTAGCTGTGGTAAATGCCTCGTTAGCTGGCATAAAAGCATTGACAGCGTTTTGATACGCAGTACCGGCTGCTTGAGCAGCATTGTAGTTTTCTTGAGTCGGGTCAGCCGTTAGTTTTGCTTGCGCTGTGTTATACGCATCTTCCGCAGCTTTAGCAGTTGTATACAATCCACTAGCAGTTTGCTGTAAGTTAGCTACATTATCTTTAGCAGGCTGAAAAATACTGGTATTGGCTTTATCTAAAGCCGCTTGTGCATTTTGGGCGTCAGTAAGTGCGCTATTTGTTGCCGCAAGACCACCAGTAGCAGCAGTTTGTGCGTCATTTACTTGATTTAATTGGTCTAAAGCAGTTCCAGATAACTGATGTGCTTCAGCAGCTAGTTGATCTTTAAAAACGGTGTTATCGGGTGGAGTCCAAGCTGTACTATTGTCTGTTACAGGAGCTGGGGATATTGATGAAGAAGGGGCTGTTAAACTGCCAATTCCGGCACCGATAGCACCACTTTCTGCTCCAGCGGCAATATTACCACCTTTAACAGCAGAACCTATGGCGCCAGTTCCAGCACCAATTAAAGTATTTGCTATTGTAGACGGTACTCCCGCAGTATTTAGCGCAGTATTAACTTGACCACCAATAGCGGCCAAGCCACCACCCAGCACAGCATTTTCTAAGGCTGTAGTTGGATTTGCGCCAGCAGCAATAGATTTACTAGCAGCTACTAGCCCCGCTGCAATAGAAGAGGGTATTCCAACGGAAGTTAAACCGCCAATAGCACCGGCGGTTAAACCACCCTGTATTGCTCCTTGCAATGCTGCTTGTAAAACATCTTGCCCAGTTAATGCGGCCCTGGTGCCACTTAAAGCACCGCCAGTTAACGCACCCTTACCTACAGTTGCAATAGCATTATCTAATGAAGCACTACCTGTAATGCTATTAGCATCGGCAATAGCTTGTGTACCACCAGCCATATCTTCAGCTGCTTGAGTTGCAGCAAAAGTTGAGTTAGCAGCAGCATCTGCAGCAGCAGTGCCTTCAGCTGCAGTAGCGCCAGCTGCGGTAGCCTCTCCAGCAGCGGCAGCTTCTTCAGCACCAGCGGCAGCTAATGCTTCAGGTTCTAAATCGACAGTACCCATAGACAACACAGATAGGGCTACAGCACCAATCATTGCCCAACCACCCGGAATGGCTGTGCGGACAGATTTATCTAGATCTGCTAAACCACCTAATAAACCTGCATGGCTACCATCCGTACCTAACTGATGAGATACCCAATCGGTTGCACTACTTAATGGATTTCCGCCACTCATAAACTAGCCATCCAATAATATTTTGGGTTATCAGATTTTTCTATTTTAAGTCCAAGTTTTTCAAGTAGCTTTAATGTTTTATTTAATATCGGACCGCCGTTTTCCCCGTATACTTTATTAAAACCAGCTTGTTTAACTTGTTTTATAAAATACACCATTGAAGATTTAATTTTTTGCGGTGAATCAGCGGTAAAAAAATTAATTTCAGATGCTTTGTTTCCAAGATTAACTAAAAACAAAAGAGAATCACCATGCTGGATTAAATGCGCCATGTTCTTTTTAATCATGGCTTGCATAGTTTCGGCTAGACGAGCAGTATCCTTTTGACTATGGCCAAAGCGTTTATGATCCTCTGCTATAATCTGTGATGGTGTCATTTTATATCCGGGGTGTTCCTATATACACTAATACGCGTTTTTGGGGCTTTTTGCCCTAGATTAGTGACTCTTACCGTTAATAATCAAAGTTACTTCTTTAGCCCAATCCTGCCAGTTTTCGTAGCGGTCTGGGTCCGGAATTGGAAAAGCAGAGAAGGTAAACGTACTAGCAATAATTTCTGCGGTGCTTTTCCAGTTTTCTTCGGTGTGGTATGGTATATTTAACTGACCGTAGTAGATAATAAAGTTACCGTTCCAATCCTCCCAGCTAGACTGATCCGGCACAAACGGAAAGAATTGCTGGTTGTTTTTATTTACGTAAATCGTCATGGCCGCTCATCACCAAACTCGCAGGTAATAAGCAAACGACCCATTTCAAAGTTGCCGTCAATTTGGTTTGATGTGAATTGTAGTCGAATTAAGCGGTGCTCAATACGAAGGTCTATTTTATCGGTATCGGGATCAAAGTAAAATGGTCCAGAATCCTCTTCGTTTGGGCTGTTTGCAAACTTCCTACCTAACACGGTCATAGACATGGTGCCAGTCTGTAAGAAGTTTGGCTCCACGCGGCGTAGGTGCATACGGCGGTTGACCCCAATTAAACCGTCTTGGCTTGGGTTACCAGTTAACCAGCTAATATCGCTTGTTGTAATGCTGGAATACACGGCAGTTTCACCGGTTAAGCCAACTTTATTTTGGCCGTATTCATGCTGCCAAATTGTGTAGCCACCATTTTGTTTGTATACCAAAGTACCAGCGGCGGGAGTAACGGTGCTAGAACCAGTAAACGTTACCAAAGTAACGCCAGGGGTTCCGATAGTGGTATTGAATGTATTAACCACAGCAGTTACTTGAAATGTTGCCAAAGCACCAGAAGTTGGTGAAAAGGTCAGGATACTACCAGGGCTAAATACTGAAGTTACATCGCCCGCAATATAAATTTGATTTGCGCCCGCTGCTGGCAAACTTGCTGGGTTTGTTATAGTGGTGTATGGTGCGCTAAATGTTGGGGTATAGTTCCAATCCGACCAAATAGGTGTTGGAAAAATCTCGGTGGTATATCCACAAGAACGTTGTGCTCCTTGTGCCTGCCCAGCGTCATACCATAGCTTATCTTTTGTATTATAAATAATAGCATCAGTACACTCAGTAGCAGTGCCACGTGGATAAAAGAACCAAATTTCGTTGTAGCGTGGCACCTTAGTGGCCCATACTTTTTGGCGCTGTGAATAGTTAATGTTGTCAAATAAGTAGTTTATGTTTTTGTCATTTGGCACTACTGTAACACTACCGTTATAAGCATAAAAACGGTCAACACCCATCCACCAGTACACACCGTCCATTTCAACCACGGCGTTAGACGACATGATAGAGATTTGGCTAGAAATAATATCATAGTTCCAAAACTGGCTAGTAGTTGCTGTACTAGAAGCAGAGGAGTTAAATGAAACACGAATCAAAGAGTCAGTTGCCCAGAACAAACCAGCTGGTGAGTTAGTACCACCACGCATTGGCATGCCCTTAACAATTTTGGATGAAGATACGTTAACTTGGTTAGCTAAGGTACCGTTCCAATCGTAAAAGTTTTGTTGTAAGTATGTGCTGCTAACGTTATTGTTTGCAATGTAGCCATGTGATCCGTATACAAATATAAACGGATACAACACAGTTACACCACCATCAACGCTAATGGGTTGATAGGTTGGGTTTGCGCCGGAGCTATCTGATAGTCCAGTAAACGTCCAACTGTTTCCAGTGCTCGGTGAAACATTACCAACCAATACTTGTGATGGAACACCGTTGTCAATATCAACTAAGTTGTACCCTGGGTGAGCAAACAGGGAAAGGTTACCACCTAGCGGGCTAAACTGAGAATCAAACTGCCAAGTAATCCTATATGGCCCAGCTGTTGGGTCTGCTGTAAATACCGCGCTGTTGTTTAACCATACGCTTGTCGGACTGCCGGTAATGGTGGTGGTTACTGTTACTGTTGTGTTGGGGGATGTATAGGTTGGTGTGCCAGTTGTAATGTAATTTACTGGCGTTGTCTGATTAAATATAACCGTTGTGCCTGTAGGAAAACTAGACCGCACATCACCTTTGATAACAAAAGTAGTGCTGGTAGTTGATACCAACGTAAATTGAACAGTACCGGGTAAAATATTTGCCGCAAAAGGACCACTACCTGTGCCATATGTAATGCCGCAGGTAAACACGTCTAGCTCTTTGTAGTTACCAGCAAAAATATAGTTGACGCCGTTGTATGGCTGTGAAATCAAGCCACGATAGATTCCAATATTGCTGGTAAACAGTGTGCGGTAGCCACCCATTTTTTTAGGGTCACCACGCTGAAAACGACACCACACGCCGTCGGTATACTGGTCGTTTTGAAACTGTGTACCGTCGCGCTTAATCCCAGCCGGTATTGCTAGGCTGTAAATTGAAGTGTACTGCGAGTTGTCCTGTTGCTGATTATCAGCCGCCATTTAGAACGTTCCGCCGCTAAAGGTTGTTGCGTATAGTCTGCCGTTAATTGTCACTACTGGAGAGGATGAAGTGGTTGCGTTAATATCAATAACTTCCACGCCGTTTGCTGCAAGTCCAAGAATGTTAGTACCGGGCAAATACATACCAGTTCTAGTGTCATTTAAGAATGAATAAGACGGCGCTGTTGCTACACCGTTAACAGCCTTAAAGCTAGAAGAGGATGACGAATTTAAAATGTATAAATAAGTACCGTCGCTTAATAACGTGTAAGTGTTACCAATTCCAAGAGACAACGGGGATTGACTACTTCCCTGGTTTTGGAATGTAACTGTGTCACTGGCGCTAGTACAATTATTAACCATTACGTATAGCTGCGTAATAGCGGGAAGTGTTACAGCCAATGATGCGTTACGTGTACCAGACTGGGAAATGTAGGTTTGAATAATTGGAGCATTTGAAACAAGGTTCAAGGTGCTACCAGAAATAGCGTCAACGTCGTATGTTGCAGAAGTAAACACAATGTTGTTTGGTGTTACCCAGCCAACAGTAATGTAGTTACCAGTGTTAACATCGTAAAAAATGTAGCCTGAGTCGCCCGGATTGGTGACAATTGAGGACAAGCCGTTAATAGTTTGTGGGGATGTTGTGGTAAAAGTTAACGCGCCGGTTCCGCTGTTTCTAAACGCAATAAACCAACCTCTTTGCAAGGTAGATGTATTTGGTAACGGAATGGTTCCAAGGCCTGCTGACCAATTATATGTCTTTGCTCTATCTAAGTTACCAATGACTGGGTTAGGAGCAATTGAAATATCAACAATAATTTGAGTAACTGCCAAGTAGCCATTTACAGTACTCAAACCGTAGGCACCAAGGGTGGACGGTGAGTTGTTGATTAATGCTGCGGCGTTGGCAGTAGATGTTCCAGCACCAAAAACAAAATTCCCCCAAGTGCCAGATGTAGTGCTGTTATCTGTTAGGTAAAAATACTGTGATATGCCCGGTGCAATGGTGACGGAGTTGGAGCCAGTTGAATCTGTTACCAAGAAGGAATATGATCCCTTGTTGTTAAACATGATGTCTGCGCCAACGGTACCAAAGCTACCCTGCGGCAACGCAATAGACAAGCCAGAGGTAGACGGTGTACAGTCAATGATTCGAGTTGCTGGAACCTGACCGGCGGTTTGGTTTACCGTTGAAGGCCAATATAAAGCTGTATTAGCACTAAACGCAAGCGCAGAGTAAGATACGTCTGTTGGCGTTACAACAGTGCCTGTAAAGGGTGAGGTATAAACTGGTGTGGACATGTATTAGGGTTCCTGAACAGAGGTATTTCGATCTACGCGGCGCGAATTGTCTTCTTTTTTCAGCGCGGCAAGTGCTGTTTGGTAATAATTTTGCCAAGTTTGTATTTTGTCCAATGCTTTTAAATATACCATTGCATGATACATGCTGCCGTACAACATTAATTGTGGGCAAGTGGCAGTAAATAAATTTTGTTGGTTGTTTGCGTCTAGTGGTTGGATTTCAGCGTAGTAAATAATTTCAACCGGATAGCTTTGATTTGGGGTTGGAGCAAAATTCCAGTTGTTGTAGTCATAGTCTGCGTAGTACAACGGTTTTCCTGTAGAAGATTCGGCGGTATACTGCGCCACGTAGTCTTGACTGCGTAGTAGCACCGGCTCGCCATTAATCTTCATAGACACCGTTTTACGCCAACGGGCTGGTTTGTTTAAAACCGCTACGTTAGAGGTAAGGTTAGTTTCTACAACAATAAGCTGCATGTATGTCTTTAACTCAGCAGCTATCTGAGCTTCAGTCATGGCAATAATAGTGGGAATAGTTGCTATAAAATTATCATCAGACCGTTCTGAATAATTAATTATATCTGCAACAAGATTGTCGTAGGTCATAACAACACTCATTTTAAAACCTCGTATCCCCATTTTGCAGGGTTTGTTTTTATTCTATATGCAATTGTTTTGTAATGTAATTTTTGAAAATCTGCTAATGTTTGTATTCCGGTAAAAATAACATCATTAAATTTGATTTTTCGTGTTTGGGGATTATTGGCTCCGCCAGCATTAGCAATTCTCATTTTTTCTCTAGTTTGTTGAGAAACAATTTTTCCAAATCTAGGGTGATTTTTTCCGCAATATTTACCTTTTCTAGCAATACTAATTTTTTGTTTTGTTTTTTCAGATGTTATATGTTTCATTTTTAATTTAGTTTCATCTGAGTGTTTATAACCAGAAGCACCTTCACCACCATTTGTTTTATTAGCTAATGAATATCCTAAATCATTAAAACATTTAATTAATAATACTTCATGACTAAAGGCTTCTTCTTCAGTATCCCAATTAGCTAAAATTTCAACATTAAAACTTCCATGTTTTTGTACAATAGATTTCCAATGTAAATTTCTATTGTGTGTTTTCCACGCACGTCTTTTAATACCTTTTCCAATATAGAAAATAGTCCCATTTGGTTTAGTGTGCGCGTATGTATAGAACATGCTATTTGGTGTAATACGAAATTACTGGAGCAAAATAAATTGGCGATTTGTCACGTTCTTCGTTAGAGGCTTGCATAAATAGCTTATCTGCTTGCTGTTCTAAATACTGAACGCGTGTCATATCTACGCCAGGTAGTTGAAGCGACAGTTTGTGTGACAGACTGGCTTGTACTGAAGTGATCCAACGGTCTGGTACATAGATCTGGTTTGTCAATGAACCAACGTCTTCCATTTGTTTTTCAACAAGAAGCTGGAACATTTGGAAGTCATTGTTTGGGACTGGCCACAAGTACATTGATGGCTCAATGGTGCGGTCGTACCAATACTGTAATGAACGAACAGAAGGGAATTGTTTGTTAGGAAGATTCCAGTAGTCGTCGCGGTTTAGGCGAGCCAATGGAATAACCTGTTGACTGGTAGAGAACACAATCTCGCGAACAGTAAATGTGGTCGCTACGGTTTCTCTTAGTCTATAATAAAGGTGATTTGGTGTGATGGCAATGTTAAAATACGCCCACTGACGATCTGATAGCGTAGTAGTCGGTAGCTGCTGTACGGTAGTCCATGTGGCGCCGTCGTCGCTTACCTCGTACGCAAAGTTGTATGTTGTGGTTCCGCCAGTTGCATTGTACCCATTAAAACCAACATAAAACACTGGTTGCGCTTGGGCGTACTGCAATCCAAGCCAATTTTCGCTTACTGTAGAAGTAGCAATGGTATTAAGGTTTTGGTCAAACGCTGCTGGGGATAGGGTATTGTCTGTAGGCAAGTATGAAGATGCCTGAGAGTTGATAATGTACACCCAGTTAGCCTCACGAACATCAATCGTGGTTTTTGGCAGTGTTAGTTGCTGTTGTGCTGTTAGAGCGCCATATAACTGGTTCTCTAAGAGCCAAAGGTTTACCCCGAGATTGGATAGGTTTTGCAGGTTGTAAAACAACGCTTGCTTAGCAGCGCCAATATACTCAGGCGTGATTTCTTCTGCTGTTTTACCAGCATCACGGAACGCATAGGAAATTAACTGGTCAACACTAATTGTTGTTTGGCCAGTGGTGTTGCTATAAGCCATGTTACCTTCCGCGGCCCGCGGCTCGCTTAGTTACTTTTTTGGGTAGGTTATTAGAACTTGGTCCTGCTTTGACAAATTCTTTACCGACTTTTTTAGGTATTCCAATTGTTGATTTACCAGCGGCTGCGGCGTACATTGCGGCTCGCTGGTTTTCCGATTTGTATGGCATATTAGCACTTACCTGCTTTGCCACCACGCTTTTGAGCTACTGGAGCAGGAGCTTGTGGAGCCGGTTGCATCTGCTGACCCAAGCCAGCCAAGCCCATCGCTGCCTGTTCGCCAGCACCCATTGGCACGCCGGCGGCTTGTTGTAACTGCTTGGCTCTAAGGTACTTAGCTTCGTTTGCACGGGCTGCAGCGTTTTGTGCTGGTGTGCCCATAATCTTGTCACGGAGGTCAGTTAATACATTGCCTCCGTCAGCAAACTTTTTTACGCCACGACCAGTCTTGTATCCGTTGATGTCATCAATTGCGTTTTTGTCTTTTAAGCGACTTGGCTTAATAGCAGCTTTGTTTGGTGCGTCGGCTTTCTTGTCGCCAGTTGCAGGTACTTTTTTGATTGCGTCTTTGTGACCAGCTGGTTTGCTCTTCTCTTTTTCTACGTCAGAGCCCTTGAAGTTTGGCTTTGTGGCCGCTTTAGACGGAGCTGCTGCTTTGCCCGGCTTGATGTCTTTTACCTTGGCAATACGGTCTAAGTCGCCAGAAGATTTTTTAGCGCTGTACTCATTGTCTACGCTACCACCTTCTTTGTAGGCATTACCGCCGCCACAATACTTCTTAACTGTACCAACGGCCTTTTTAGCACGGCCGCCTTTTTTGAGGCCAGACAAGTCAGTCTTTTCTTCGTGTTGTTGCTCATCGTGCATGCCAATCGCTTTTTTAACTACTTTTTTGGCAGGAGCGTTTACTTCTGCTACTTGTTTGCGGTCGCGTTTTGTGAAGTTTTTTACTTGTTGCTGAATAGATCCACCTTCTTTAAAGCAAGGTAAATCGCTTCTCATTTTGGGAGTTGCTTTGAAATCTGACATTGTGTTTCCTCGAGGGTTTATGGGTTAAAGGATGATCAGTCCTACATTTACTAATACGCTAAAACAGGCTAAATTGCCCCTAAAAATAGTTCTTTTTCACGTTTGCGGCGATTTTCTAAAACGGCGGGTTTGTTCCACATCAAGATTGCATCCGCAGCGCCTTTTAGGTCGTTTGCGTTAATGCGTTTTACTACAGTGGAGTTTTTAAACGCTGTAGCTCCAATATTAAAGCACAGGCTGTATAAGGCGTCAAATTGGTTCTGGCTAAGGGGTACCTTCACCGAGCTCTCTACGGCCTCGCTACACCACTTTAAATCGCTTCTAAGAAGCTCTTCTACCTGGTCATTAGTTAGGGTGGCGTTAATAAGGTCTTTTTCGTCATCTTTAATAAGGTGACCTACGCCAATGGTCCATAGACCTTTGGTATCTTTGTATGCCTTGTTACGGGCGCCTTCTTCTTTGGTAATAAAGTCTAAAGTGGATTTAGCAATGGCCATGATATTTTCTTCAATTTTGGTGTATTTATCTGTGAAGTGGATGGCGGCAAATATGCCCAACACCCATAAAAGTACTACAAATAGCTTTTTCATTTTGGCTCCTTTCTTTGTGGTATATTACCACATTAGGGGGTCAATACAGGCTATAGCTTGTATTTTGCAATTATCGGCTATAGCCTGTATTTTATTTCAATGCGTCGTATTGTTGGTAGCAGGCTGAGAGAGCTGATCGCAAGATGTCGGCTCGGGCAGCTTCCCGGTCAAGAAAAGTTGCATCCTCGGCAGAAAGGGACAACCCAGTTCCACCTTGTCCATTGCTGGAGGCTTGGGTGCGATTGGGACGTTCACGCAGCCCGATAAGAGCATCAACGAGCTGAGAATTAATAGAAGTGATTTGGGCATCTTTATCTTTTCTTATTTGGTCGGCGGCGGCTTGGTGTCGTTCTTGGAGCTCTTGGGTGAGGGCTTGTTGCTGCGCTTTGTAGCGATCAAATCTTGCAGCTTCCAAAGAGTAGCCAAGATAGCCAGCGCCGCATAACAGTACAACACAAATTCCAATTTTTGCATAAGTAAGTATCGGTAGGGGAAACATTATTGATCTGGCTCAGCCTTTTGCTTCATAGCGACACTGGCGCCTCCGGCAGCTGAGACAATCCCAAGCGATTCGGCAAGCTCACGAAGGCTGACGGTGCCGTGCAACACTTCATAGGCTGCCAGTAAGATAACGGCGAACATGCCGACCAGCCAAGACACACGGCCTAGGTCGTAGGTCGTGTTGTCCTTGCCAGTAAGTAGTTGCTTAATAATGTCGTTCATTTGCGAATTTGGTCTAGCTTATCTTCAATACGGTGGACTGCTTTAAGAACCTCTTCCCAACGGTCTGAAAAGTCGTCCTTGTGCATGTAGTTTTCAGCCAAGTGTGTGCGCAGGTCGTGTAAGTCTATTTTAAGAGCCTGGACCGCAGTCCAAAGCTCTTTCATAAACCAACCGATTGCCACAAACACCAGCGGCAGTATCATGTTGAAAAAAGATTGTAAGTCCATTTTATTCTGCAGTCTCTCTTGCTAGGCGGTATGCCGCTTGGTCGATTGCCATCTGCAGGATTGGGGATACTGGAGCCTGGTGAACCTGTGGCTCTGGAGTATCTGCAACTACAATTTCTGGCTCCACTGGAGCAGCTGGAGCTTCTTCAATAGTAGCAACTGGAGCAATAACTTCAGTTTCAATAGTGTCTTTTAATGCCATGATAATAATTCCTTATTGTTGTTAAAATTAATACTTACCTTCAGCAAATACATTTACAAAAACTGTGCCATCTTCTAATGCTTCAATTTCATGCCATTCGCCAGCAGGAAGATTTAAAGGCTGACTATTTTTATTAATTGTGTAGCTACGACCTTCAAGGCTTACCAAACAAGAACCACTATGGCAAATAGTTGCGTGTGAGTAAATATGATTATGTGCTGGCAATCCTTCATCTTTATTAGCATGGTACACACGAATCTGTGCACCATCATAAATAAAATCATGTTTTAAAAGTGCAGGTTGCATTATGCCGCCTGTGTTCCAGTTGTCGTTGGTTGATTAGCGGCTGGAGTTTGAGGGTCTGGAGCAACATAAATAGGTTGTGGCTGATTGGTTGTTAAAACAGTACCATCCCAAGTAAATCCAATATCGCCAGCACCAACAACTTGTTCTAATACCGATGGAGTTGTTTTTGTTGGGGTTGTCCAAACCATTGCTGGTGTAGTTGCTTGGACAAGCATAGTTGCATCTGCTGGGGGTTGCCAAGTATTAACATCACCATCCCATACAACATTATTAGTTACTACATTATTTTCTACTACAAAATAGTTTTGAGTTGTCATTTAATATTCCTTTTTACCATTCAATCAGAACAAAACCAGCTACACCAGCAGTACCATTAGGACTACCAGCAGTACCAGCCGCACCAACAGTTACAGTAACTGAGCCACCAGGAGTTAAACCAGTTACATAGCCGACTGTGCTAGACGAACCACCAACCCCACCAATGTTTGTGCATGGAGTAGTTCCACAACAAATAAGAGTTGTGTTTTGTCCCCCAACTCCATTACCTCCTCTCCCAGTAATGGATGGCAAAACATACGAAGTTCCGCCAGTAATAGAACCACTTGTTCCATTTGCTCCCGAATGAGTTCCAGCACTTTGATTACTAGACCCTGCACCACCTCCACTTGTTCCAATTACTACATAAGAGCCAAAAGACGATGAACCACCAGACCCACCACTAGTAGCTCCTGAAAATGCACCGCCACCGCCGCCGCCACCACCAGAACATATAGATACTTTAACTGCTGTAACTCCAGCAGGAACTGTAAATGTTCCGTTAGCTGTAAAGACTTGGCCGAGCACACCGACTGCTGCAGGTAGAGACACAGCTCCTGTACTACCATTAACAGAAGTTACGCCGCCGTTTGCTGCTGTTGTGGCTGTGGCCGCGTTTCCTCCAATTGATAATCCAGCGGCAGTTCCTGTTAACCCAGTACCTGGACCACTAAACTGAGTAGAGGCTGTTATTGTTGTACCATTTATCGTGCCGTTTACTAGCAAGTTGCCTGCGCCCGCGTCTGTTGACGTGCCGATCGACACGCCGCCAGCGCTAGAGATGCGCATACGCTCCACGGTAGCTGCCTTGAACACCACCGGTGCGCCTACGTCCGTACCAAACACGAACAGCGTGTTGGTTTGGTCCCAGTACATCTGCGCCTTTTCGGTGCCGTTGTTGTATAGTGACACAGTGGTATATTGCTGGCCACCGTTATCAATTGACAGGTTGTTTGAGTTGCCGCCCTTGACGTACAAGGTGGCTGGCGTAGACGTAGAGCCAATCGACACGTTGCCGCTGGCGTCTTTATAGAACTGACCAGAACCTAAGTTAACAATACCAGTACCGCCAGTTAACGTGGTGGTGTAGGCAATACTGGTTGCGCTTACAAAACCGCCAGATAAGTTGGTTGCGGTGTAAGACGTTGAACCAGAGTATCCACTAAAACCCGACGCACCCGCTGATCCGTTTTGACCAGAGTAGCCACTAATACCGCTGTAACCAGAGGCTCCAGATCCGCTGTAGCCAGAAAATCCACTGTATCCCGAGATGCCTAAAGAACCACTAGAACCATTAATACCGCTGTATCCAGAAAAGCCGCTGTAACCTGAGATGCCAGAGCCGCTGTAACCAGACACGCCAGAGCCACTGTAGCCCGAGTAGCCAGAAAGGCCGCTGTAACCAGACGTTCCGTTAGTTCCTGTCCCGCCACTATATCCACTAAAGCCGCTAAAACCACTAAAACCAGATGCGCCGGTAGAAGATGTCCAGTAAAAGCCACTACCGTTCCATCCAAGATAAGTGCCAGACACACTTGGTGCGGCCATAAACACAGTGGAGCTTACACCGTTTTGGTAAGGGATTTGGCCTGATGTGCCACCCGATAGATTGCCTGCTGCCGCAGCGCCAGCTACGGAGGCAAGCAGTGTTACTGCGCCGCTGGTGTTCTTAAAGTACATCTTGCCGTCGGTGATGTTAAGTGCCAGCTCACCGTTTACAAGGTTGCCTGCCGTCGGGGCAACCCCAGAGGTGGCGCTGTAGTACAACGAAATTGGTGTGTAGCCGGATTGGGCCATGTTTTATTCCTTTAGGTGCTCTAATATTTCTTTTGGTTTTACAAAGCGATCGTTACTGTGTTCGGTGGCCTCCCACCATATAAACTGATTTTCTACTAAACATGATCGGTCTTTTAGTAGGTTAATATTTTCTGGGTGTCCAAATATCAGCGGATCAGATGGCCCCCATAATACGATGCCGGGTACTCCTTCATCCCAAGCTAAATGTTGAAAAAAACTATCTACTCCAATCCATGTCTTACATTGCCATAGTAATTCTCGCAAAGCTGGAATCGGTAAATTCTTTCTAAAATCTGGTACTAATTGCTTTTCACCCTCAACGCCAATTTGCACAACATGTATAGTTTTTTGCAATTCTTGTACAAGTTGTTCCCAATATGGATAGTTTTTTGGGTTTTCTTTATTTGTTCTTAGTTTTTGTGCATACGGGGAGATGATAATCATAAGTACATCTTCCGGTATGCTTTTTCTAAACTATCTTTCCACTTCCACTGGTTCATCTTCTTGTAGACGTTCCACGGGTCAAGATCACCAAATAGCTGCACTGCCTCTGCTATTGACCTGCCGGGAACCACTTCAGGGTAACAACTAAAAACTTCAGCGTTAGGTATTGAAGGAAGTATGCGGCTGAATACAATATGGTCACCAAGGCCACAATTGAGAACCACAATGGTACGATCACGGTACTGCAAAATATTTCTAAAAATCTGCTCATCATGCTCATACATTTCCTTCCTTGTCTCGCTACGAATCCCGCCGTCAGGATTCTTCATGTGCCAGGTAATGGCGTTTGGTACTACTAAAATGCTGTAACCTTTTTGCTGCAGCTGAAAAGTAAACAACGTCTCTTCTCTGTGCGCTACCCTAGATAGTCCTAAATTATAATCTGCCACACCAGCACGATATAAAAATGAACAGTGTAGATGATCAACTTCTTGGGCTACATTAAACTTGCCCCACTGGATGTTTGGTTCTGAATCAATGTTATCAATTCGTCCAGTTATGCCAGCGGTGTTTGGTATGTTTGGTGGTGTCCAAATATGACTACCCACAGCACCCAAATCGGGCCACATATCAATCCAACGATACAACTCTTCTAGTACATTGTACTCAGGTACCGCGTCATCGTCAACGCGCCAAACCCAATCAAAACCCGCTAGGTTGGCTCGTTGGTGGATGTGGTGCTGACCTTTTTTGTCAGCGTACTGCCACTCCCATGCAACACCCTTAATATCTAACATCTGAAAAAAGTGCTGGTACAAAAACTCTTTTCGCATGTCCTGCGGCTCGTCATTGTCATCGTAGACAATCAGCTTATCAACCGGCTTGGATTGGTTAATGATGGCATTTAATACTAAGGGCAGTGTTGTGAAGTACCTACCCCGTGTTGCCACGGAACATAGTACTTTACTCATTGTCCCACCTGCAGATCATCAAGTTGCCCGGATTGCTCTGGTCTACTTGGCGCATTACCGAGGAAATGTTACCCTCAAAGTCGATGTACTCAAACGTAAATCCAGGGAAGTCTTTTTCAGTCAACCCATGCAGCTTGTGGTGCTCTCCCCAGAAGCCTTTTGGCTCGTTGTGAGGCACGGTAATTAAAAGGCGTTTGCAGTGCCCTTTTAGCCTCTCTACGACTTGTAGGCCGTTGTCTAGGTGCTCCACTACCTCGAACGCTATAATCGTGCCATAGCGCCCCAAATCAAACGTATTGATGTCAGCTTGGTAAAACGTTGCGTTATCAGACCACTGTTGTTCTTTGGCTACGTTTATAATAATTGGGTCGTAGTCCAAACCCATGTAGGCTTGCGTGTTTAAAAACTGGTAACCGTAGCCTGTAGAGCATCCAATCTCAAGCACCGAGCCCGGTAGTACGTTTTTCCCTGCCCACTCGTATCTTTGGGTTTCACGGGGAAACACTGGATCACCTTTGAGGAATACTGCCCGCTCGTAGTTGTTTGACAGGCGCCAGCGGTACCAGTCTAAGTTGTATTGCTTTGCTAACCGAAGTTCGTTTAGCAAAAACTTGTTGCCCCAGTCTTGTACCAGCTGCGGGTCGTGCATCGTGCCCTCGGCCTTGTGGTAGATTGGAAACTGACCATTATCCCAGTTTGCGTCCATCGTAAACCCAGCATCTTGGGCTTTTAGGCAAAACTCAATGTCCTCACAGCCACCGGTGCTGTATTCTTCGTTAAGGTAGCCAATGGTTTTAAACACCTTGGCGTCAATTAACACGCAGAAGAACACCGCAAAACGACGCTGGGTAATGGGTGAGAACTGCGTCCACACAGAGCAAATATCAGCACCACTGTCTAACTTCTCAATCCAATTTGGCCCCAATAGCTGGGTGTCGTTGTTAAGGAGGATGATTTTGTCCCCCTTAGCCTTTTTAATGCCCCTGTTTGTAGCCACTGCAAACCCAGCGGGTGCCGGATCCCAAATAGCATCAAAGTGGGGTATTGCGCTTGCCAGATAGTTAATGTACTTATCTGTGTTATCTGTACACCCGTTGGCGCTGATAATCAGCTCTACATCGGTCAAGTCGGTGTACTTAATAATCGAGTCTACACACGGCTTTAAGTACTTCTCACAATTATTGTAAGTTGGTATTACAATGCTGTATTTCATATTTTCCTTACGGGTTCGTACGAACCTATATTATATCATCTTACTACCACTAATACGCAAAAAAGTAAAAAATTGACTATCGTTTATCAAATAAATTTAAAAAGTTTGACAGGTTTGACGAGATAAACCAGCCTGTGTTATTTCCAGAATCGGTGGAATAGTAAGCGTCCCACGCAGCACCGCCGGTAGCTTTGCTGTCTTGAATGTTTAAATAGTTGACAGATACTTGACCGCTTGTTTTACTAATAGTAGCTTGTGTTCCTGATACTGTGCTATTTAATGTAACTAAATTGCCAGCCGTACCATTTAAATTTAAATTGGTTACATTAAGCTGTGTTGCAGTTGCCAATAAAGAGATAGTACAAGGCTGTGTTGTATTTGTTAAGGTTGTAATTGTGTTTGAAGCAGATGCTTGACCAATATTAAGTGTTCCAGTACCACCCATAGTAACTTGAGGAAATACGCCTAGTGGAGCATTAAAAAATGTAGTAGCAGAGCTAGTAAATACAATGTTTGAACCTGTTAAATTGTAAGTTGTATTAGTGTTTGAACCAGAAAATCCTGAATTAGAAGTACCGCCAGAAATAGTTACTGTGCTATTAGTTAAAGTTAATGTTTTAGTACCAGTATTTTGAAAGTTAAATATTGCGCAGTTTAATGCATATCCAGCTGTGCTAAATGTTCCACCAGAAAGTGTAAATTGCCCTGTGCTAACAGAAGATGTTAAAGTTAATGGCCCAACTAATGTCAAACTTCCTGCGGCTTGTTTTAATATAGTAGTGTCTAATGAATAACCATTGCTAGTAAATGTTTGGCTATTTGTTGCTGAACTAAAACTAAATCCGTATGTTGCGCTGTTTGCACCAAATCCTGTAGCGACCCCTGCTGCTGGTAATACAAGATTTTGATAAATAATTGCGTTACCTGTACTAGCTGGAACTAAACCGAATGTTCCGGTAAAACCAGTAAAGTCTATTGTTTGATAGCCACGACTTCCATTAATTTGAAAGTTATCAGAACCAGCAGTAATGTAAAAGTTAAGTGCGTTTGCTTCTGTTTGTTGTTGGGCACCTATAATTCTTGTTCCTACAGAGCCAGAATAAGTGCAGTTAATTTTACTTGTGCCCGTGTAAGTAAATGGAACCGTTGTTGCACTACTGCTTGACCAAACACTGCCATTACTACCTGCTACGTTAATTTGTCCTGTACCAAATAAAATATTACGAGGAGCAGCATTATTAGCTGAAAAGAATCCTGTAGTAAGCGTTTTACTGTTTAAGTCTAATGTTCCGCTATTGTAAGTTAATGTCCTACTAGTACCCATAGTCATTGCGTCTTGAAGCTGAACTGTACAACTAGCTAGACTAACAGTTCCAAAAGTAGTTACTGTTCCTGTTGCAGAACTTGAATAAGTAAGTCCTGTATTAGATGATGAAACTACAGTAAAAGTGCCGTTATATGCAGATGGCACTACGTTTGCTACAGTAATTGTTGAGCCGACTGCAGGAAATGTTGAAGTTGATGCATATGTTACTGTGACTGTGCTACCACTACCAGTAATACCAGTAGGGGTTATACTTGCTCCTATAAAAACTGGAAAATCAAGTGTGACGCTGTTGGTGGTAATGTTTTGCTGTGTACTTAAACCAGAAAGAAATGTTGTGTTATTTGTTCCAGCAGTCAATGTCATGCCAGAAGCTAATGTGTAATTTCCATAAACATATATTGTTGAGTTTGCAACTGTATTAGTAGAACCAGAACTAAATATTAAGTTTTTAATAAAACTATTACTTGTTAGAGTAATAGCATCACTTGATGCAGAAAAAGTAAAACTAATAGCACCAAGTTCTCCTACAGCTCCAGCCGTATTTGAATGAGATATTGTTCTTGTACCTGTAGAGCCTGAATAAGTTAAATTAACTTGAGGTGTGCCTGTTAAAGTAAACCCCGTAGCAGTACTCATAGCCCATACAGTAGCAGAATTGCCAGTAAGTGTAATATTTCCAGTACCAAAAGCAATCGACCGAGTATTAGAGTTTGTCGAGCTAAATATTCCGCAACTTAAAGTATTGTTATTTAAGTTTAAATTGCCAGATGTAAAAGTAAATGTTCTAGTTGAGCCTATTGTTAAATTACCTACAAGCTGAACTGTTTGTGTTCCCGACACTGTAATAGGAAAGTCCATTGTAAAACCATTACTGGTTATGTTTTGTTGGACTAAAGTAGATGCAAATGTTATTGTATTAACACCAGCGGATATTGTTGCACCTGAACCACTAGAAGGTAGAGTTAAATCACCATAAATTGTTTTAGTAGTATTTGCAAATGTCCCTGCAAATCCTGTAAGATTTAAGTTTTTAAAAGTTGCTGTACCCGCAGTGGTGCTTGATGTAATTGTGTCTGTTCCGCCAGTAATATTAAAACTCATTGAATTGGCTTCAGATGCACCACCTGGGGATATAGTTCTAGTTCCAGTTGTGCTAGTAGAGTTTAATATACACAACGGAGTACCAGTTAATGTATAGCCACTTCCACCACTAAACATAAAAGCACTATTGCCAGATATTGTGATGCTGTTTGTTCCAAATGCTAATGTTCCTGTAAAAGCATTTATATTTAGTGCATTACATATTGCTGTTCCAGAACCAATAGTTACTGTATTAGCACCTGAATTAGCATCAAAAAATACGTTATCAGCAGTTGTAGGAACGGCCTGACCTCCAGTACCACCAGAAGTTGTTGCCCATTTAGTACCAGCGGTAGCATCCCAAGTTCCTGTACCGCCAACCCAATATCTGTTAGCCATTTATTATTCCTGAAACACAGGGTTATCTACAGGAGTGGTAATAATCTTGTACCACTTATCAAAACGGGCTTGCTTCATTGCCTCAATTTCTTCAGGCGTAAGCGTGTTGTCATCATCTAGGATTAGTGCATCGCTAAATGTGTACCCGTTTTGTGTGATTGTGTAATCAATTACCATTATTGTTGCGCGGTTGCTACTGCGTCCCAAAAAGTATCTTGACTGTTATAAATGCAACCAATATATAAAACTTTACCCGCAACCGTTGTTACCGGCAACGTTACACCAACCGCGCGATACGCGCCGCTGGTAGTTGTCCAAGTAAGTGCTTGTGCGGTTCCGTTATCTTTAATGCGAATAATTAATTTTTGTCCGTCTGTTGGAGTTCCAGAGGGAGTTGCAATTGTTGCCGAAGTTGCCAACGCGGTTACTTCGTATTGAGTAGCCGTGTTTGGAGTTGGTGTAATGGTTGTTGCGGTGGTAATGCTGGCGGTTAAAATTGTTGCGGGGAATCCTGAGTACCCGCTGTATCCTGACGTACCACTGTATCCAGAAGTACCAGAGTAGCCAGAGTATCCAGAGATGCCAGAGTATCCAGAGATGCCAGAGTATCCAGAAATGCCAGAATAGCCAGAAACACCAGATCCAGAATAGCCAGAAACACCAGATCCAGAGTAGCCAGAAGTACCAGAGTATCCAGAAGTACCACTGTACCCAGAAATACCAGAGTAGCCAGAGTATCCGGAAGTACCAGAGTATCCAGAGATGCCAGAGTATCCAGAGATGCCAGAGTATCCAGAGATGCCAGAGTATCCGGAAACGCCAGATCCAGAATAGCCAGAAACACCAGACCCAGAATAACCAGAAACACCAGACCCAGAATAGCCAGAAGTACCAGAGTATCCAGAAATACCAGAATAGCCGCTAAAGCTAGAGTACCCAGAAATACCGCTGTATCCAGAATAGCCACTAAAGCTAGAGTATCCAGAAGTGCCAGAGTATCCAGAGATGCCAGAATAACCGCTGTATCCCGACACGCCGCTGCCGCTATAACCCGATACTCCGCTACCAGAGTAGCCAGAGTAGCCAGAAAAGCCGGATTTACCAGAATAGCCAGAGATGCCAGAGTAGCCACTAAAGCCAGAAATACCAGAGTATCCAGAAAAGCCTGAAGAACCAGAAACAGGACCGACAACCTCGGTTGATCCGTCGCTAAAATAAATGGTTAGGTTACCCGTTGTTGGGTCGTAAATAATATTGGTAATTAATTTGCCGGGCGAGGCAGCATTGGCGATCTGGGAAACAGACGCCTGTTTTGTTACACCATTTTGTACTACAACCGTTTGCTCTATGCCGGTTAGGCTTGTTGCTACGGGTAGTTGCGTTATCGGTAAATTTGCCATTTATTTTATGTGTAAGTAAATGCTCCGTGCAACGTTGCTGTTCCGTAAGTGGAACTGGCAGAAACGTCAACAAGACCGGTTACAATATATGCGGGGGTGGTAGCTACAATTTGTGTTGGTGAATTTATTGTAAACGTTGCGTTTACTCCACCAAACTTGATGTTGGTGATGTTCACAAAATTAGAGCCATTAATTGTTACGCTTGTGCCACCAGCTTTAGGTCCAGTAATTGGACTAATGTTGTAGAGCGCTGGCGATAGTGGGGGTGGTGCGGATATATACTGACTGTTTAGGTTCAAGTCACCAGGAGCACCAGCTTGGCCGTACGGCGCACCCTCAATGTACAAGTTGTCATACTGTACATTGGTATTTGGGGCGCCTTGTTGGTCAATTAAATTTGGAGCAATTGCAATAGACACGTCAGGGCGCGGAAAACGTAATGCAATGTTTTCGGTTTGAAGCGCAGGCAAGCGCCATGGGTCAAAGTTATCTAGGTCGTCCTTACACACCCGCATGCCAGGGAAGTTTGGATCTGGCATGAGGTCCACATAGGCGAACTTCCTATTGCAGCGGTCACAGACCGCTACAGATAGGACAGAGTTACCTCTTGTATCCAAATATACGGGGGGCATTTAGGTGCCTTAAGCGGTTTGACCGTTGTTCTTGATTAAAACACCACCGATGTTTACGCTAGTAACTGCGGCTGTAGCGGCACTGCTTGCAACTTGGAATCTTAAATCTGTTCCGCTAGCATAAGGGAAAGGAAAATGCCTTTGAACTTCATAAGTGGTATTAAATGGAGTTTGTACAATAACTCTTTGCACACCAGAAGAAGCATTTGTTAATGCTCTGTAAGTTGTGTAGTTTGCACTGTTGCCGTTAAAAGACGAATATGCACCGTATCTATACCCATAAAATGTATAGCCGTTAGGTACAGTATACACAGCCATTTGTGACGTACCAATACTGGTGGTAACACCGTTAACAACTTGTGTATTGATTTGTGCGTAAGTTACTCCGCCAGTAGCAAGCGTAATAACTCCTGTAGGATTAGTTGCTGAACCTACAGATACCGAAATGTTATTGATACGGAAATACGAATTAACTGTTGTTACACCTGTTGTACCATTCAAAACCAAATTTTCAGTAAGAAGGTTGTAATTTATATCTAAGCCGGTAATTGCAATGGTAGCAGTATCTGTATTAACGGTACTTACTAATGTCATTGTAGACGCAGACGTAGGAAACACGTAGTCTGTTGTCGACATGTTTTCCCAAACTGTTCTAAATAAACCTGCAGTAGCAGGCGTAGTTCCGTAAGCAAAAATATTTGCAGTATTGTGGCCCATAATTTGGTTACGAGACACTTGAAGTTCAAACGGCTCATAAGCGCCTTGAACGGTTACGGAATGAGGAGGTGATGGATTTTGCTGTAAATTTGTGACGAGTGCCATAATTAATTTCCTTAAATGTTAAACAAGGGGGATTGCTCCCCCTAGGCAATTAATTACGAGTTAGTTAAACCAGCACCGTAGGCAGTGATTGAACCATCAACGTTACGTGGTGTGTAAGATACATCAAATGTGCCGTTCAAAGAACCGCTTGTCAATGTAGTTACTGCAGCTGCTGTGAAAGTCAAAGTAGCGTCTAGTGTACCGATGTTGTTCAAGATTGCTGCAGTAGCTGCAGTAGCTGTTGGAACATAAGAAATAACACCGCCAGCTGCTGTAGGAGTAATTGTACCGATAGTGGTAGTAGTTACAGCACCAGTTGTTGGGTTAGTTTGAGCAATAGCTACAGTGATAACACCACCAACTAAACCGCCAGCTGCAACAGTTTGGAAAAAGCGAATGTTGCTGATAATTGCACCAGCTGGGATTACGTATGGTGTTGCTGTAGTTGTACCAACGTCAGCTGTTGTGAACAAAGTTGTTCCGGCTGTGGTTGTAGTGATTGGGTTAGTAATGAAGCTCTGTTGGTTTACAGATACTGCGCCAGTGTTATCTGGAGCGATTGTGCCGTTGTTTGTTGGGTTATTGCGCTTGAATACGCGAATTGGGCCTGTGAATGTGCTTGACATTTTGATTCCTTATCTTAGTGGGTATCCCAAGCTGTCTCTAAGTCGTCTCGCCGGGAAGTTCAGCGGTCAGAATGGGATGATTCTTCCTATATTTACTAATACGCTAAATTGCTGCAAAGCGCCCTAAAAAACAAAAAAGCCACCTTGTGGGTGGCTTTTTTGGTGTTGCAATGGTTTGGATTACAAACCAGGTGTGCCGTAGATGTTACGTGCATCGTGCCATCCTGTTGCGTATCGCTCAGTGGCTTTATAACGCATGGAGTCAGTCTCAAAATCGCCCTCCATACTTTTTTCCATTGGACGACGCATAACGAGCATGAGACCATTCTCAGCATCAGTCTGAACCCACCAAGCCTTGCTAGAGGACAAACGTGTAACCACGTGTGTGCCTTTAGGCAACATGCCTGTTGATTTGATTGGGTTCAAATCGTTGTCAGCTGTACCAGAACGGAGAACAGACTTGAGGATAACCTCAGCTTGGAACTCGAGTGCTGGTGGAACAACTAACTGCTCTGCCTTCAGGCGGATACGCTTACCGTTGTTGTCAACAGCAGAGCGAATCTGAATCAACATCTGTTCAACAGAAGTTTGGCTCAAAGATGCAGCTGTAGATAACTGGTTAGAGTAAGAAGCGCCGTTAGCGATTGGGTGAGCTGTGTTGATCAAAGTAACGCCGTCGCCACCAACATAACCGCTTGTGAAAGCAAAGTTAAGGATGTTGGCGCAAAGAGTTTCTTTGGTTTCAATCATAGACTGAGCCAAGTGCTTAGCGAAGGTTGAACCGATACGGATGTGATCGCCGTCTTCCATCAAAACTTTGGTCAAGGCATAAGCCAAGCCATAGATTTGGTAGATGAAACGG
>Ga0214192_1000531_pt1 | contig 23425 bp, 29 predicted proteins | sample TroBogEpilimnion_44_FD_153030 | JGI IMG/M metagenome (GOLD analysis project Ga0214192, IMG submission 153030) | Freshwater microbial communities from Trout Bog Lake, WI - 29JUL2008 epilimnion | ecosystem: Environmental > Aquatic > Freshwater > Lake > Epilimnion/Euphotic zone | place: Trout Bog... | reverse complement strand
ATTGATAGATAGCAAACCATTTGAAGTTCCACTGTCTATTTTCTTTAGCATGGCATTGATTAAATGACCAACTTACCCATGGGCGATCTCGACCTACCTGAAAATGGTATGCACCAAATCTAATATTAACCCAGAGGTTGCTCATTCTTCTACTCCGAATCTTTCTCTTAACCACTTAGCCTGGTCAGCAAGTTCTTTAATTCGTTCGTTCATATAAGGCTCCCAAAAACTAATGTAAAAGATAAATAGTATATGCTAAACAAATACTTTACCTCAACTTTTCTCTCTAATAAATATTCTAAATGCTATTATAACATAATCAATAATGCATTACAAGTGAAACGCAATAAACTACCTAAAAATAATAAGGACTATGTTTATTACGAATCGCACCACATTATACCTAAATCTATTAAACCGGAATTTAAAGATTTAAAACTCAATTCCTGGAATAAAGTATTACTGACCCCAAAAGAACACTTTATTTGTCATCTACTTCTTACCAAAATGCTATCGAGCTCTGATAAAAATAAGATGGTATATGCATTATGGACAATGACCAACCAAGCCAATAAACACCAAAGTCGATTTCAATCTAATCTCTATACTACTTATAAGTTAAAAATGCAGGCATCTTTATCTTCTGATCGTAAAAATAAATCCTTTATTGAACTGTATGGCGAAGAGCGTGCAGCAGAGATAAAGGCAAATATGTTAACCAGGAAATCACGCGGACCCAATTCTACCGAAGAAACACTGGCAGCATCTACTCGTATGAAGGAAAGACATCAAACTAATCCCTGGCAACGATTTATGCAGACTAATGGTCAACTTCCTAAAACAGAATGTCCGCATTGCCTTAAAGTGGTAGATCCCGGAAACTATGCAAGACATCACGGTGATAACTGCAAACGCATAACCACCATTTGCCCTATATGCAATACATCCTTTAGTTCAGTTCCTTGGGAAAATAAAAAATATTGCTGTAGAGAATGTTCTATGCAAGGCCGGCGTAAAGATGCATCTGCAGATTTAATCTAAATCCGTGATCCATACAATATCGTGCTGTATATTTGTGATTTGCTTCATTCTCTGCTAGATTGAGCAGCCCTGGCTCCCAAAAATCTATGGTCTCGTCTACCGTGCTACGTTCTGCCATTGTAATCTCACCCTTCTCTGCACGGAGTAATTTAATCTTCTGCGGAAAGGTATTGTATATATTCATTGGGCTGCAATATACATCGCCCTTTGTTTCTGACCATTCAATTGCCCAATCAGGGATAGTATGGTATGGGCTTTCTGGATCAGCAGACATAACAAATTTCAAACAATCAGCACGTTCTAAAATAGTCTTGCTCGGCTTCAGATATTTTGTTGGTTTACCTTCCTTCTCTGCACACTTAGGACTACATACAAGCATAGTACATTCTGGTACAACTGTATCAGGAATACCATTGCTTTCAATTTGTGTCTTACCAAATATGTGACTTGCTCTATCCAAAAATGGCCCTATGTTTTCTTGTAACAGTGGTTCACCACCTGTCATTACCAATACAATATTTGGAAAGTCATATTGTTTATCAGACATAACTGAAATAGGCAATGCCCACAATGGTACAGGTTGCCCTTTATTATTCCAATAATCGCAAATGGTATGATATGCTTTTGCAAAGATTTCATTATATGTCATCCATTCGCCATCATCGAAGAATGTATCGCAGAAGTTGCAGGTTAGATTACACTTTGTCAAGCGGATGAAGAGTGCGGGCATTCCGGCATATGGACCCTCCCCCTGAAGTGTGAAAAACATGCTTGTAACATACAGGCTGTCTTTGGGTGCATTATCGAAAAACTTTTTTCCTGTTATTGTATTAGTTCCGAACATTATCTACCTCTTTCTATATCAGGACGATTATCATATATGCCGATTCGGTCCTCTGCTTCCGGCCCTTCTTCGTATACCGCAACGGCAGCATCCATTAATAAGGATAAACGTGCCCGAAGTGTATCTTGCATTTCTTCCATGGTATGTCCACTACTATAGTAGAGCCATGCTTGTAGTGATTTAATCTCACTCTCTGGTGCCGGGATTCCCGATTCTGCCCAAAATTTCAAGTGTGCTCGGACATAATCTTCATAATCTGCTGTATGAGCATTTACCCCATTTTTAAGTGCATCAATTACAGCATCATTGACTGCATCTGTAAATTCTTGTTCAGTAATACCTGTATACCATTTGGTCATTCGCGTCCACCTTTTAGCTTTTCCACTATTTTACTAGCTTCCAACAAATAAGTCAAGTCATCTGCTGTTAGGGATCCTTTTTCCTTGGCAATCTCTATTAGATCAGCAAATACACTGTCTCTCATTCTAAGCTTCACACCATGAGTAATACCAGCTTGCATTTCTGCGCCCAGCGATATAGATCTAGCAAAGGCTGCTGCTGCTTCGTTTACTTCGATACCATTACCCCACGTTATTGTACCATCTCAATTGAGACGAACAATTTCTGTGTTAGACTGGTTATAAAATGTAACTACCGAAGTAGAATTATGTAAATTGGTGCCAATTGTAAAACTGGTAGATCCCTGATAGGGAGATGATGTTATTGTATTATAGTTGCTGCCTGCAGCCATAGTTGATCCTGTGATCATACTGCTGTTCATTGTATATACAGGCACATTTGTTCCTGCTGATATAGTGATATTTCCTGTGGCACCTACGGGTCCATTTGTAGGAAAAGAAGCAGGCACTGTTACTGTAGTAGGCATTTTAATTTTACCCTTTTTAGAAAACCATTTCTTAAACACATTAAACCCCGGATGAATCGCCCCACGTATGCATATATTTAGACAGCCTTACCATCTTATTAACACGGGCTTTTTCTATGCCTTCTGCGGTAACACCTAGTCCGGCATTTGTAACCAGATCAACTAATGCTAATACATCACCCAACTCCATTTCTAAATTTTCGAGATTAGTCGTGGTAGAAGCAGGATTCTTACCAACAACACCAAATCTCTTAATCTTAGATGCGGCTTGAATTACTTCAGCGCATTCTTCCTGAAGAATGTTAAGACATTCTTCTTGATGATCATTTACTTGCTTCAAATTTTTGCTCCCAGGTCCAGGCATGCTTAATCGCATCCTTGACATTATATTGTGGTTCCCATCCTAATAGCTCTTTAGCCTTAGAGATATCTGCTACTAATTCTGCGGGATCTCCCATTCGCCTGGGCATGTATTCGATTACTGGTTCAACACCAACGACTTCTCCTGCGAAATGAACTAGTTCTTTTACGCTAACTCCCTCACTACCACCACCTAGATTAAATGCCTCGTTGCCTTTGCCGGCATCAAAGAAATCTATTGCCTTAGCATGAGCATCAGCTAAATCTGCAACGTGAACATAATCACGTACACAAGTACCATCCTTGGTAGGATAGTCATTACCAAATAATGGGAATGATTCTCCATTCAAAATCTTATTACACAAGATAGGAATAACGTGCGTAGCAGGACGTTGTACATATCCAAAACGACTTTCTGGATCAGCGCCTGCGGCGTTGAAGTATCTAAAATTTACATACTTCAGGCCGTATGCCCTAGCATAATCCTTAATCATTAATTCGCCAACTACCTTAGTTGATGCATACGGATTCTCTGGATCATAGTATAACCCTGCCTCTTTGAGTGGGCCATCTTGTCCCTGACGACCATAGGTATTTCCGCTAGAACTAAAGACAATGTTCTTCATGCCATTAGCGACCATAATATCGAGCATACCCTTCATTTTTACCACATTATTTGCGTAATACTTCTCCGGTTCTGTTACGCTTTGTTCTACTAGATGCTCGGCGGCTAAGTGTACGATTGTATCATAGTGAAAAACATTTGATTGAAGGAAAGTAAGATAGTCCTCTTCAAATATAATTGCTGGTGTATTCCAATTCTTGATCTTGCGATCAACAATTGTTACTTGGTGCCCTTGCTGGTGCAGTTTATGTGCTACCTGCGTACCAACAAACCCACTACCACCAGTAATTAAAATTTTATGCTTTTTTGTCATTTACTAACCTTTCGATAATTTTATATGCTTCGTATGCCTCTTGTAATGCAGGGTACTTATCCTGTAATGCTTGATTGGGCTCGATAATTGCTAACCGTGCTTCTATTGCTTCTATGCGTTTAAGAAGTTTTTGATGATCGAATTCTGTAAATACAGGTGACCACGATGTCCCGTTTACTCCAGAAGTCAACACCGAGCCCGGTAAGACAGAGCCCACCGTTTGAGCTATAATACCAAAACCCGGTTCACCGCAAGCGTTAAAACTGCTCATGTTGAATACTTTATTTTAAAGAATAGTGCATCATCGGGATCTACAAACCCTATGTAGATAGCTTCTGATCCATATCCATTGTTAAATTTCACTGCTACCAATCCGTTACTGTTTGAATTTACCCATTCGAGCATTTGTACCCAACCAGGGTGATATGATCGTTTAATTACTATCTTAAATTTACTATCAAAGACAGGTCCATCATAACCAATCATCTCCACCTGTTTCTTGTTTGTAATAAATGGCCACATTTGTTCAAAAATGATAAATATACGATAACAGAGAGATAATCACAATGCCCAAACTACTAAATCCTTCAAATAATTATAAATGTTTTCTATGCGAAAGTCAAGCAACCTATATAAGTTTTAATTCTAAGAAATATCGATGTGTTGAGAAGATTACACAATGCCCTGGTTTTATTAAAAAGGCTGAAGAATCTCGTCAACAGAATATGTCCAAAATAGATAGACAAAAGCATATGAAAAATATGAGTGATAAAGGTAATGCTAAATTGCATAAATTACATCAAGACCCCGAATGGCGTAAAATTAAAGGCGAAAATATATCTAAAAATAAAATAATAAATGGTTCTGCTATAGATCCTATCAACAAGTCAGCATGGAAATTATACGAAGATGATGTTGATAGAATTACAAGAACAAATTGGATTTATAATCAATCTATAATTAATCCATTAGGATTAGAACGAGGCAAAGATTACGAATTAGATCACAAATATAGTAAACAGCAAGGATTTAAAGATAATATTCCTGCCGAATTTATAGGTAGTTATAAAAATTTACATTTAATAGAAAGATCTACAAATAGACGAAAATATAATACATGTTCTATTACATTCGAAGAACTTTATTCTTTGATGAATTCTATATAGGCACCGTTTTCGTTATCCTCACTGATTTCTATAGTTACACTGCGATCAGGATATTTAGAAATAATTTCAGTATATAGATCTTCACTTAACATTTCACATGATTTGAAATTGAGGTGAAGTGTTCCATTGTATAGTTGTTCTAGCCATCGTTTGAATTGTATAAATTCTATAGCCCTATCTGAATGTTCGACTTCGATAGAAACTTTAAAATGAAAAATATGACGATGTGGATATCCTAGAAAACTAACATCATCATTGCTACCTGTTGCAAGCATTGGGTCAGTTAATGCAGCCGGGTATCTATGAATACCTTCTTTACAGAATTTAACCCATATCCATCTTTTAATCATTTCTTGGCCTTTGCCTTCTTTGTAGATTCCTTCGCTGAGAGCGGGTCGGTTTTAGCACCTTCCGCATACGCTTCAGCTGCATCAACAGGCCCCGCAATAAAGGGGATCGGCGATATTTTCGTTTCTTCATCTTCGGGCTTTAATTTAGATACAGCATTCGGATCGAGTCCGATTTCCTGATCATTGATTACAGGTGTCGTCCTATGAGCAACAGGTGCTAGTACGTCTTCTTTAATAACAACATCTGTGCCATAGTCGTTCCAATCGGTGAAACGGTTGCTATCTGTTACTTCACGGAAGTGCATACACCATACACCCGGATTAGTTGCTTCGAAATCTACATCATCAATCTTAACTGTTAGGTTAGGACTCGACATTTGAACACTCGGAATCCTAACACTTAACAATGGGACAAAAATTCGCGATTGCCAAATACCTGCATTTAGTAATTTTAACACAGATATGTGTTGATGTGCTTGATAGTCTAATGTTACCCAATATCCTTTATCGAGCAATGCCATAATTGTCCGATCCCAATAAGGTGTAGATGCATCAGTGACATCGAACGAGTGATTGGCACCCATAAAGATATGCCCGACCTTATGCTCCGTTGCGTGTTTTACAATTGTAGCAAGATCTTGTTTACCAACCACAAATAATGTCTTCTTTGAGTATGCAGGTGTATGCTCTACTTCTGGGCCAATGAAGAATGCCACATTGTTATGTCCGTCTCTTTTCATATTGTTTCCTTTAAACTAATTCTTCGATAATACCCAACATTTCTGCAACCACAATCATTGTGCCTGCAAAAAATAGGTTACCTGCTGCAAGACTACATCCTGCTACAATGCGTAATGCACTCTTAACGAAACTAATTCGTTGATGTAATTTTGGATCTGGTTGATTCATAATTTTTCCTAAGTCAATTAAAGGTTGGTGTCCCGGACACCGACCTTGTTTATAATCACATGAAGCACTATATTCCTTATGACAAATATTACAAGTCATATTAAAACTTTGCTGTTGCTACATGTTTTCTATAATCATTACCATTACGTGCCCACTCTTCGCCTTTGCCTTCAAATACGTCTAGTGTGCGATCTATTGTTCCATTCTGCCAATCACTTACTGCACCTGTTTTATATGATGCCGGACTCACAAACATCTTTTCAAGTCTTTCTGCGGCATCTTCTACGCTCCACGGAATATACATATTCTTTGGATTATTAGCAAATACTTCCGGAAAACTGCGATATGCTGGATATAATGTTAGTGTGCCAAACGTATCGGCTTCGCTTACTGTGTTACTTACCCAGTCTTGCAATGCACAGTTAAATAAAACGGTGCTATCAGCAAGCAATTCATAGTAGTCATTCTTTTTCAGACCAGTATAGATCTTAAAATTCGCAGTTCCGCTGGTTGTCAAATATTCGGCAAACTCGACATGCTGCTTATTATTACTCTTTAGTTTAGGATGACCACAGAATATAGCAAATTCAACATCTGGTCGAGTTTTGTAAAATCTCTGTGCCAATTGCATATAGAATTCTGGTTGCTTTTCGTCATCCCATCTTGCTGCAAAACCTACACGTTGCTCACGTGATGTAATTGGTTTGACAAAAGGTACTCTGCTCTTAACTTCTTCTTTACCAAACGGTAATCCTGTTACATAGATAGGTGCTTTCATTCCTGCAATACGCAGATTTGCAACCATTTCCTCACTTGCGACAAGAATTCCTGATACAAACTCATCTACCATTTTTTCGTAGTGACGCATCCAATGTGCCATTCCTTCACGATTAACAAAATCATCTGGATCAATAGATTGTGCTAAACAACGAACATACACCTTTGGGCGAAACTTTTTAGGAACCTGTTCTAAGATATACGGTAAGCTTTCGATGCCGGGTGTAAACATATCCTCATAAAAGATTACCGAATTTTTAGTTAATTTGCCCTCTTTCATCATCTTAATAAGATTGGCGTGTTGTGTCATACTATAATAGGTGCGCCCGTGTGCATCAAGCACACTACCTGTTACAATTTTCTTATCAGTAGTTAACTCATTACCGGTAATGAGTTCATAATTAATCCCGCGTTGTTGGAACACACGTTCGTTCCAATCTTGCAATTGTAAAGTGTAACGACTTTCATATGATTCAAGACCCATATACGCCAATTTATCCATAAAATCCCCTAAAATTAATAAATACAGTATAACATATCTTCATAAAAGAATCAAGATGACACCAAATGAATTTTTAATAAATTGCAATAGCATACACGGCACCAAATACAATTACTCTAAATCGGAATATATAAATCACGGAACAAAATTGCTTGTCAAGTGTAACACCTGTTCTACAGAATGGTGGGTTAGACCATTACACCACATAGGCAAATCTAAGTCAGGATGCCCAACTTGTGCTAATATATCGCGTAAACAATTAAAATCAAAAACAACAGAACAATTTATAAAAGACGCAAACATATTACATAAAAATCTATATGATTATAGCCTTGTTACCTATACACTTAACACAGATCATATAAAAATTAAATGCCACAAGCACGGAATTTTCGAGCAGACACCATCTGTCCATTTAGCCGGGTTTGGCTGTAAATTTTGTTCAGGATATAAATCTGAAATAAATGTGCAGACAGAATTTTTAAAATACAAAAAAGAAGTATGGAGCTATTCAAATAAATCATATAGAAGATATAAATCTATAATAAATCCTAATCTGATACAACGTAGTAGAGCATTCCAATTGGATCATAAATTTTCAATAATAGAAGGATACAAAAATAATATAACACCCGATATCATTGGTCACTATAAAAATTTACAAATGTTATCTGCAAAAGATAATAGAGCCAAATGGGGCAATTCTTGTATAACAAAAACTGAATTAATTGATTCACTTTCTGTTATTTGATTTAAAGAATATTATTTAAGTATGTTATCCATATAGCTATGATATGTTTTTGATTTATCTGTGCGGCCAACTACTTTTCTTCCACATTCACTACATTGATGATATGATTGAGTAAAAATAACTGGTTGTCCGTTTTTCCATTTAGGAAATTTTTTTATTTCTTCTGAACCTTCAATTGTAAATTTATTTACACACTGATTAAATGTACATACAACTTCGAATGTCATTGGATCACAAAACGAAACATCAACTTTCTTTTTTGATAATTTTGATGCCATATATTTCCTTAATTAAATTCCTGCTAACACATTCAGTGATGCTTCCTGGTCTGCCCACATCTTCTCTTGATCAATCCTAGTTTTTAGATATCTGCGAATTGTATCACGATTATTCCATATAAACCGTTCGTACCTTAATAACTTCTTTTGACAGCCTTCGCAATCATTTACAAATATCAGTGAGTCTAAATCTATATAACCAATACTTTCGTAATCGCCTGTATCGTACTCATCTTCAGTGGCTTCAATATAATGATCTATACCGCACTGGCAATGTATAGACGGACTACCACCACCGCGGCACGAATGCCACATCATTTGGCTTGCTACTTCACCCGGCTCGGTATAGACAGTCATTTCTGTTCCTTAAACTTCTGTTCCAATATATGCAATGCACGCAAATCCCTGCGTATATAATCAAGCATTGCAATTTCTTCCTCGTCTAGTGATAACTTTTCCACCAGCCGTTGTTCGCTGTCCGGATCTTGCAATGATTTTGGAAATTCAGACATATTTCAAAATATAATGTAAAACATCTTCACCACTAAGTTTAACAGTTTCGTGTGGCCAAGTCGACCACTCCTTCTTTGATTTGACTTCGAGTAGGAATACTTTTTTGGCTGTTGTTCTTGTTATCTGACATATAACCATATGGCTACTGTACTGACCTCTACGAGAGGACACGACATAGTTGCCTGCTTTTAACTCTTGGCTTAGTAAATCGAAGTGCGTTATCTCTGCAGCCATTATTCTTCTACTACGTTGCCTTCTCTATCGTGCTTATAATCGATGCTGCGAATCAGCTTATCTCCCATCCAATAAGAACAATTCTCATCCTTATCTGCCTCAAGTGTCTTTAGCATCTTATCGAATTCTTTCTTGCTGATTTCTCTACCATCGATAATAGTTTCGCCCAGATAACGTTGTGATACAGATTCGAAGGAATCGTCATCATTACCGGAATCAATCATTGTTACTTCGTCATATGCGTGTTCAAGCTCTGCCGCTTCAATTACATAACGATGTCTAAAAGTAGAAATAGTATCAACGATGTATAATTTTTTCTTAGCCACTTTATTTTCTTCCTTCTTAAGTTTAGATGCCATCATCATATTATAAAACTCTAGTTGTTTTTCTACAACCTTTTTCGCTTCTTTCACGCACGGAAAATCTTTAGTTTTCATAATCCTAGTCCTTCCAAATTTTCGTAGGGTACTCTAAATCCTGCTGCATGGAAATGCCCGCCACCGCCGTAAGTTACAGCAATAGCCGACACATCGATACCTTCTTTAGATGAACGTAAACTAAATTCGCGTCCATCTGGCTTATCATAATAACAGGCAGCAAAAGGTTCATTGATAGCCATAATATGTCCTGCTTCAGAACTCATTGTATACGGAAGATTACATACAGGTACATCGTATCCTGCAATCGTGATTCTTTTCTGCATAACACCGATCAATTCCCGAATATCTTTTAGGTGCTTACGATCAATCGCCTTACCTTCAGTAATCAATTCTTGTAGATCAATCTTCATCAACATATCCCAATTTTCGAATGTGTAACCATAGCTGAAAATTGATGCTTGAATTTCTTTTGTGAATGGGATTTTAAATTGCCAACGATCTCTATCATCGACATGTTTAATAATTTGGGGAATATCTTCACCGGGGAAAAAGAACATCCAGGTAAGCATTGCACCACTGAAGTTATTTTCTAGACTATAAAGTGTGGTCATTTGTTTTTCTAAACCCACTAAGTCGATAATTGCTGTTGCGTGGTGGTCGATATGTGTAACGCTATTTGCCTTAGCAATGATTTCTTCCATTACAGGGCGTTTATACGCAAAGTCTACAATATAGACATCTGCTCCTGTTACATCTGGTGGTGGTGTTTGATATACTCCTGCATAGTATTCAACGTCTTCACCTAACGCTCTTCGTACTACCCATGCTGCTGTAAATCCATCGGCACAATTGCCATGATAGATACATATTTTCTTCGTCATTTATTTCCTTCTTTTCGGTTGTTGGCTTTTATGGCGAATGTTTAGATTGTGGCGCCTCGGCGGCCTCGAAACAAATTGTGGTTCACATTCTGCAAACACTGAATGGGCACATATGAGCCCATTCAGCATGCCATGCATATAGTTTACGCCCATCCCGCCTACATATACAGAATCCGACTGTATACCAATCATGTTCTCTAGGCAACTAAGTTGTTTTTGCAGTTTCTCATTCATCTATGTTGATAAGATCTTCATTATCGAGACTTGCTATATCTTCGGCCTTAATCTCTTTCTTTGTATTAGCACTAGAATGATCGAATAAGGAGTGGTATGTATCGACAATCTTATTTTCCTTGAAACTAATACTATTGAGTTGGCCTTCATAATCTTTCAATAGCTGGTATGCACCATCTCTATCTCTAGAAAATAATTCTTCAACAAAACTATTAAAGAAGAAAATATTATTAGGTAAGAAATCACAGATAGGTACCTTTGTTTTCTTTACCCAATCACGGTAATCAATCTTCTTAGTTGCATATACGATATCTGCATGCCGATTAATCTCTTGTACGGCCTGGATATGATTATAGACATTATGTCCCATAACAATAGCATAGGTAGTTGTGTCCCAACTTGTCTTACCTTCCTTGCCATGCTTATTTAAATCGCCGGGACCCATTACACATAGATCACCGACAGTACAACGTTCCATAATAGGACCTTGGAATGTCATACCTAATTTACTGCCCTTTAGGGATTTATCATCGAGCCCTCTTCCCATTGCATAGGTAAGTTGATAGGGGTCGAATTTATTATAATTATAGGATAACGCATAACCGCCAGCTGCAACAAACGGTGATGCAGCATCGAAGCTAATGTTAATGTTAGGATTATACTTCTTTAGTTCACGCTCAATCGATGTCAGATAACATGCCCAATCTAATCTACCAATTCCCAAAAAGTGAATCCAATCTTTAGTTGCTAGTAATCCGTCTTCTCGCAGATCAATAAGACGTTCGAGCGCAGTTTTCATATCTCTCATGTTAACACCGGCGAATGCCCATCCTTCGAGTGTTCTATCAGGTGTGTATCCGAGTGCCTCTACTGCTTCCGGGATGCTATATGGGATAACTCTTTCGTACCATGTCTTTGATGTTTCATTTGAACTACCTGAAAGTACATTTAAGAATTTAGTTGCACCAGGTACTCGATGTTCCATAAAATACTTGAGATTGTATTCAGTAACATCTAAGCAATCTTCAAACTTAGTCAAACCAGTCTTCTCACTCAATGGTGGCAATGCAGCAAAAGCTGGAACGTCTAATGTCATTGACCAATCAGATGTGTGTTCTAGATAGCGTAATATTTCTTCACGTAATTTATCACCTGCCGGGGTCATAACAGTGGTCCAATCCATCTTTATAACACCTGTTGCAATTTGGAATCCGCCCGAATCACCGACAAGGATAGTATCTTTATCACGCTTGTGAATCATAGGTTCCCTATCATCACACTTATCTAACTTACGTTCAGCGTGACCTGCTGAATACAATCCATACTTGTAACTAAAGTACGCATCTTCGGGACCCTTTAAAAAGTCCAGTCCCTGAATACCCAGTTCGAATTTTTCTGGTACACGCTCTTTGGGAATAAACTTCTCATCAAGCAAATCTTTGCCCAGATGTGTTGTATAGAATCCGCTGATAGCCGGCAGGTATCGCGCCCAACCACCTTTGTCATGTCTCTCTGTGAAGTTTACTTTATTTTGTGTCATATTGTATTTAGATCTTAAGCCTTGCCTGCTGGTAAAAGATAGGTATATTTTCCGATACCGCTATCAATATCAATCTTCAATGCACCCATATCTGAGAAGCTCATTGTTGCTGTTGCAGTCTCTGTCAATTTTAGAATGCTTAGAACCTGTGCCAATGGCCAAGACCATTGATGTTTCAGTGTACCAGTTACGTTATCCGCAAATGGAACAGTTGTCCTATCTGTAGGACCGTTACCTACGCTAAAGTTTAGTGTACCCTTATCAACGCTTACTACGAAACGCTTTTCAAAGCCACCAAATACACCTAAGCAATATGATAGTTCAGCAATCTTCTTCTTTTCGGGAGAGATTACTACGTTCCATGTTGCACCCTTAAATGGCGGAACTTTGATCTGTTCATTAACCATTGTTTCGCTCATGAAACGATAGTTAGCAGTATGACCTACACCACTAGCAAACTTAATTTCAGTCGGTACAGTCACGCCATTACGCACTTCAGTAACAATGTCTGTTGTCGCTGTTGCACTAGAATATACAGGGAAGTCAATACAACCCTTTAAGATAGCAATACGTGATAAACCTACAGTAGTATCGATATCCTTAATAGGCTGATACATACTACCGAAAATAACAACGGTTTTGTCTGCATCGATTGCTTCAATCTTTGCTTCTGTTGTTGTACCTACAATTTTTACCATATCAATGAAGCCTAATGAATTAGTGTGCTTGATGATATCTTTAAATGAATCTATTAACATAAAATCTCCTCTTTGTTTAGTATATAATATTGCGAAACGTATGTCAAACGTTTCAGCACTTGCTGAAGTCAAATAGCGTTTCTAAGTGAGCATGTTCTTTGTTGGTTCTACTCAGGTCCCATTTAAGAACACCTAATAGGTTCTCTACCTTCTTATCAACAATGCCTGCCATCATATCATCACTGTCAAATGGTAGAGTTAAGAACCATTCTGGTAAGTGTACTTCATCTACCGGATATGCGATACTTGTAAGTCTATTTTCTGTAGTTGCTTTAAGTTTGCATATGATTACTTTCTGTCCATCAATAATCTTCATTGCATGTTGATCCATATGAACTTCTTTTAATCTATTCCATGCTAGGCTTGCCGTGACGTGGCCTGGCACATGCAGATTTCCGACATTGATACCTTTTAGTTTCTTAAATCCTGCATCTTCGAGTTTATCCCTATAATGCGTCAATTTATTAACTGCTCTGGGTGTACCTTGTTGCCATGGTTTCATATCTTCAAATTTTTCCTTGAATAAACGTACCTTTTCGATCACTGCATTCTCACCCTTGTCCGTTAGTGTATCCATTAGGATCTCACTGAGGAACTGTTGCACGAATTTCGGGGTATCTGCACGCTTCAAATCGAGTCCCATAGCCTTTACCTTGCCTACCTTGCCACCTACATCAAGTCTAATGCCATCTTTATCATACATCAAACATGCATAACGCTTCTTAACAATCCAGATACCTGTCTCTGAAACAGTTTCACGAGAGCTTGCAATTACACCAGTTGAACGCTTAATTGGGACATTTAATTTACCCAATAAGAATTCCGGGAAGGTTGCGGAAACTGCTTTAGCCAGGTCATTATAGAGATCCACAATGCTTTCTTTGGTCCATAAAATATCACCCTTTTCAATCTCTTCCTTAAGAATCGGATATGCTGAGAAGTAACAAGAGTCTGTATCTCCATACACAATAGATTTACCGTAGTGATCGTATTCACCTGTCATCATTTCGTTTGTCTTAGCTGCCATGTGTTTAGTAATTGTTCTACCGGTTAAAGTAGTTGATTGACCAAGACGCTGGTCGAAAAATCTACTGCCAGCATTCAATAAAGCGCCGTATGCAGAATTTAAGTTAATTTTCTTAACCAACTGCCGCTTATCCCAGAAACCGACAATACGCTTTAAATCCTTTTGATCTCTGTATATTGCCTTACCATCCTTAACCATTAAGTTGTGTTGATTCATATATTGAATTACACGCTTCTTATGGCCTTCGGTAATGATTTCCTTTAATTTTTTAGGTCTATATGACTCGGCGTCTAAGTAGGGGGTAGCCTTTGACTCCACGTCGCTAATGTCATCATTTGTGAACAATTCCGCCGGTACTTTTACACCTGCTATCTTGGCATTGTCCTCAATGTCCTGATAGTTGGCCATAATGCCCTGTAGCACCTTACGCTCATTGTACCAACGAGTTAATAGACTAGGAATTACACCTTCCTTATCAGTCTTAAAGATTGTACCGTTTGCGCTGATACACCATGGCTGTCCACTTTCGAATATTAGATCATGCAGTTCTTTACCAGTCACTTCAAATTCGGATCCATCTTCCATATCTAATATTAGTTTAGAGCCTATATCTTCATTATAGAAATCTTCCATCTCTAATACGTGGAATCTATCATTCCACCAGGATGCGAATGTATGCTTACCACCCTTTGCCTCCCATATAGCGATTGCTTCATTAGTACGATCTAATCTAATCTGCCCAATAATCATTTCTGGACTCATATTTAGAGTTCTAATAACAGATGGATATAGTGACTTCATGTCAGTACTACCTATCCATCTATGGAATCCCTTTCTAGGAGTTGCAACCCACCCACCTGCTGCGCGGCTTGCTGTCTCTTCGTGACCATGCTTCTTATCTGGACAGATCATATTATTGTTATGAGCTTCCATTAAGACATTTTGGTCAGTAACTGCTACTGCACCCATTGTTGTTTGGATTAATACGCAACTCGAATGCGCGATAGAATTTGCCAAGTCAATGAATTGAAGTTTCTTATCTAGTTTATCTAGCAGACGTGTATCTTGTAAATTGTATTCCAAGAACTTTTTAAAGTCATCGTTATACAATTCGTCTAGCGTGCCTTCGTACTGAATCTTTGTTTCGCCTAATTCAATTTCTGCAATAGCATTGAGCGTATAGCTGTGACGTTCTTCGTAGTTGTACTTTTTATAGATTGCCATGTAATCTATAGAAATGCGACCAATCAAATCATAAGTAAACGCTTCACGACCGCCACGTTCAAACTTACGTTCCTTGGGCATCTGTTCCCAAAGACACAATCGTCTAGCTTCGTTTTTACCTAGGACTTTCTTTATACGATTTACAACATATGGAATATCATATGGTTCACTGTTCCATCCCGATAATACATCAGCATCTTCGACAATGTCTATAAAGGCATTAAGCATTTCTGCTTCTGTTTTAAATAATACTGTATTACCTACTTCTTCAGCAATTGCCGATGCTTCTTCCCATGTCAATGTTTCTGGTGGAAATGCTAAACAGATAATCTCATCTAGCCATTGCAGATGAACCGATATAGCAGTAATGTAGTTGTCAGCATCAGCAGCATCTGACCACCCCTCATCCTTATCGAAACTAGTTTCAATATCGAAGAATGCTACATTTAGTGCTGGTGCGTCACCGTTGTGATAGTTGTGCTCAAGTGAACGAAAAATAGGATCAACATCTGATTCCCATCTTTTTACATTACCCGACAGTGTTTTTATTAGTTTTTGTTTTTCAACATAGGTACGTGGCACAATCTTCTTTACAGTGTCACCGTAAATAGACTTGTGTGAACCCTTCGGGTCGCTGAGAAAGAAATGGTAATCAGGTTGGAACTCACGATAAACACGCTTACCGTTAACTCTTTCTACAATCTTAATTACTTCAGTATCTCCGCCCCGTTTAAATAAGGCGTCAACGTACATTAACCCAAGCCCCCGGCCTTATATAGTTCTTCGAGTTCGTCGAATGCTTCCCTCTTATCATTCATATCTCCCTTCTGGCAGATTTTGATAAGCTTGTTTAACTGACCGGGTTTTACTTCTAGTTCTTCAGCGATAGCTTTTACTGTCTCGCTCAATCCCTCTTTCAGATCCTCACATTCCTGTAATACCTGAACTCCATCTGCAATCAACTGTTTTAGTCGTGCAACATTCTCTGGTGATAATTTAGCCATTTGACTCCTTGAACTTGTAGTGCTTTATTTAGCGGTTAGTCTATTGTAGCAGTTATGTTCATGAAAGTCAATTAGACGCGGCACCCACCATTCCTGTGCCTACATTCAGATCGGCGCTATCCATTTTACCCACGTTGCGTGGATTTTCGTAGTGATCCAACACTTTCTCGCTATAGGCCATTTTTAGTTCTCCTTCTCTCATGAGCAAGTTTCATGGATATAGATCTCCTGAGACGTGTTTCTTCGGAGACGGGAGGCCTTTTTCTCTGAGATTCAGACATTTTCCTCTTAGATTCTTCAGTATGATTTTTACCCGCCATTACACTAGGTTTACCATAACCATGATGTTTTTCTCCAGAAAATTGTTTTAATCTTGTTTTTTGTTCTTCAGACATAATCCTGCCAAAACAAACATTCTTCTCCCCGAGCATAGATTCGCTTTTCTTACGTTTTTCTTCTTCTGTCCAGGCTCTCCCACCCTTAGAATGGCCTATCTTACCCACATTACCTTCGCCGCCATCGGATTTATTCTGTAATATGCCTGTATTAATATCTTTTCTTCCCCACCACGAAATCATCCTGCGTTCTATCGCCCAGGCACCTATCTCGGATAATTTAGATTCGAGAATCACAATTTTCGACTTATCGTTAGGTCTGTTTATATTTGTGTGCTTTTCCCAGGCTCTCCTGTTTTTACCTTTCCCTATGTAGTAAGGTTTGCCGGAGTTACCTATATATGCATATACATAGAATATATTATATAAATCCATATGCATTTCCGGATGATTCGGTACCGGTGAAAGAAGACCCGGTATGGGTGCCCGTAGTGTATCCATGTATCGGGGAAAGTAATCCTTTACGTGCATTCTCGCTTGCACGAGGTTGACCGAAACGATACATCTGGTCAGGCATGACCCTTCTAAACCATTCTACTATAAGTGGGCGGACATCGCGACCTGGATCCGATTCTTCCAGCGATTTAAGCTGATCGTTTAGCTCATCGTCTTCTATAATTTCCATTATATAGATTGGCGCCACGATAGCTGGAATAGGTTTTTCCATTAATCTCTTAACGAGTTCAAAATCATCTAAAGTGAGTGGTAATTTATAAACTGCTTCTTTTAACTGTTTAACAGGTCGATAGGCATATCTATGTGCTCCAAACTTCAAATCAAGTTTATCTGCTGCATTTGATGCGCGCCGTAGATTGTTGTACGGTCCTGCTACCTTATATCCTGTACGAGTATCGTATACTTCGTATGCACCCAACTCTGCTAAATCACTTTCTGCAATACTAGTTTTTTGAATAATATCTTTAAGTGATACATAATCAGCTTTTAACTTTGATTTTAGAAAATCTCTAGCTGTGCCTGCGGCCATATGGCAAAGTTTATCTACATATAGATCCATACGTGATTGTAATTTATCAATTGTTCTATATGATTGGGCTGATAGGCCACGGTCAGTTAGACCTTTTGGTAGTAAAATTTCAACTATTCTCATATGTGTATTTATCAAATTTTATTAACATTGAAAATAATGTCAAAATAAAAGGGCCGAAGCCCCTTTATTAGTTTGATATTTTAGATATCAAATTGTTCTGATACAGACTTAGGAACTAAGTCGATCTTGTATTCTTTAGCTTTTTCTACAATAGCTGGAAGAACAAATACAGCGCCCGGAATAGCAACTAAACCAGCAAAAGTAGTTGCCTTAAGCAATTCAACTGCTTTCTTATTTGCTTCGGTAATTTCCTTCGGTGTAGCTTCGCCCTGGAACGACTTTTGATAAGTCTTCCACATATCTTGGCTATTTGTGTATTCAGTCTTGAATACGGTTTGTACTTTTTCAAATACTACCTTTGCTTCGTCCGCTGTCTTTGGGACATTTGCGAAAAGATCGGTTGTTGCTTTGAAAAAATCTTGAGGGGTTTTAGGGATTGTGAACATTTTTAATTTCCTTATTGAGTGCCATTGTGGCCACTATTGCAAATCTGTTGCCTCACCATGAGCGCAACATTGCATAGTGTATTACTTATCAAAAAATGCTGCGACCGCACATTTTATTGGTAATAATCTGCCTCAAATTTATACCGGTGGTTTTGGTTCTGTGGTTTCTTTAATTTTTACTCCGGCAGCACCAGAGCCTAACAATGTACCGTAGGCAATTCCGAAATTAAGCATGTCGAATTTACCTGATTTATACACTTCGAATCCGGCAAATGCTACAAATGCCACTATACCTAATATCCATAACCATCTTGCAGGATCATGTGTTTTTCCATCTGGACCTGTGAATAGATCACCCAAAATTCTACTTAATTTATCCATTTTGATTACTCCAATTAACGCAGTATTTATAGAAAAAGCCCAGTGTATTAAACTGGGCTTTTTGATTTGAACTAACCTAAGTTAGTTATTAGCTTATTGTGCTACTTGGTAAGTGAAAATCACTGTTGCAGTAGAACCAGATGTTGCGCCTGTAGAAGCAACTGTTGCATTGACTTGGACTGAACCAGCTTCTGTAACAAAAGTTTCTGCCATATACATTCCTGCAAGTTGTGTATCATTTTCGCCAGTTGTCATGTAAGCTGCAACGCCACCTGACTTACCAACCGATAATGTTGCTGATGCATCAGCTAAACCAACTACTACCTTAACTGATAGTACTGTTGCGCCTGCTGGCATTGCTGTACCAATTGCCGTTGTACCGTTTGCACTTAGATCAACAACTGCTTGGAAGGACTTAACTGCGCCAGCTGAAGCACCTGCCGCAATAGCCTGATCAACATAATACTTATTAGTTAATGCCGAAGGAACTGCTGCAATTGCTGTTGAATATTGCGCTGCTGTTGGACCTGTTACATTTACATAATTACTTGTACCAGAAAGATCTAAAACAACATTACCTGTTACAGCCTTTAATGTTAAGAATGTATTACCTTGGATAGTTAACGGTGTACCTGCATCAGATTGTAACAAGCCTGAGCCTGCTGGTCCGATAATAACTGCACCAGTACCATTAGGTGTAAGTAAAATGTTAGAGTTAGTAGCAGTAGAAGTAATTGTTAAATCTGTGCCATTAGCGACAAATGTACCGCCTGTTGCTCCACCAAGTGTTAATGTAGGATTCGATGAAGGTACAGTATATGTCAAACCTGCGCCGGACTGTATTGCACTTGAACCGTTACCAAACAATAGTTGGTTAGCTGTGAATGAAGTTGCACCAGTACCGCCATGTGCTACATCAACTGTCTTAAGTGAAACTGCACCAGAAGCTGTTGTAAACGAAGCAGTATTGAAACTAGCAACACCCTTTGCAAGTGTTGTAGCATCTGCTGCTGTAATGGTATATGTCGAACCAGTTGCAGATGTTGATATACCTTGTGCAGATGTACCTTGAATTAATACTGTACCACCTAAACTTACTGAACCAGAACCTGAATCAGCATTCAGTGTAATTGCAGAATTTGCGAGCATTCCGTTTGTTACGCCACCGGACTTAATACCTAACTGACCTGCCACAGCAGTTTGTGTTAACCCACCTGCAGAGTCAAGTACCAATGTTAATGGACCACCTGTATCATTAAGAGCAAGTGCACCAGCGATGTCAAGTGTAATTGCCTGATCAAGACCAACTGTAACATACTTAAGACCGTTACTGATAACCGTCGAAACAACTGTACCAGAAATATTAACACCATCACCGGCAACATAAGTACCAGCACCGGAGAACTGAACCCATACCTGACCGGAGAATGAAGTTAGATATTCATTTGTTTGTGTCCAACCAGAATTTGCATGTGTACCTTCTGCTACGAATACCGAAGCGTGTACTAATTCAGTATATACATCAGCATCAGCACGACGTGTTAATACATATGTACATGTTGGAGCAGTGCCCGTGATAGCAGCAACATAGATACCATTCTGAGAGTTTACACCTTGATTTGTTAACAATGTGCTTTCGCCATCCAGCATTGTTTCGCCATCAATAATAAGATCTGCGCCTGGAGTCGCCTGTAACAAAGCAACATCGCTGAACGAAATAGTGTTAACTGATTGCTTCCATTGTAGACCAGAGATTAAATTATCAACATATGCTTTCGATGTAGCTGCTGTAGCACCAACTGCAATAGCTGGTAAGCCTAATACTTGTCCGCCACCAACGAATGTAATATTCGCTGCTGATGTCATAGTAGAACCACCTAATTGTACATATCTGCTATCAACTAAGTTGTATACATCGGATGCAACTACTGGTGTATTACCAGAAACGCGACCGTAGCTATCAAGTGTTACCTTAACAAAATCACCTGTAGCCGCTTGCGAAACTGTTGCAAGACCGATATCTGTGTTTGTAGAAACACCATTGCCATCTGATACAGAAATTTGACCACTTGTGCCTGTAATTTGACGCATTGCCATAGCACCGTCTGCTGTGACAACTGCATATCCGAACGGTGCAGCTGATAAGCCTTCAAGTGCTGCTAAGTTGTTAGCAAGTACAAAAGTTGGAGCAGCAGCAACGCCACTTGGGTTGGTGATAGTAAAACCACGAGAAGGAGCAACCAACGAAGTGGAAGTATATGTTGCAGCACCTGTCTGAACCATTAATCCAGTTGATGTCTTTGCAGCCAATGCATCTAAATGCGAGCTATAAGATTGAACGCCTGAAGTTGCGCCCGGTGCAGCCTGTAACCACCCTGTAGCCGTGCCATTTGCATAAATGACATTGCCAGCACCTGTTGCTGGGAAAATTTCTTCTAGATTGTTGTCAGTAACAATCATTGATGCCATTGTGTTTAATGCGCTAGTTAAATCTGTCGGAGGAGTTGGCCAAACTGTTACGTTTGATAACGCTGCATTATTCCATACACCTGCGGTGGATACCATTGTACCTAACGAAGCTTCGATTGCGTCAACTTCAATTTGTAGTTGTGCTGCGTCACCGCCAGTTGCAAGTTCCATCCATGATGTACCGTTGTAGAATTCTACATAAGCTGCTGCAGGTGCATCGTTATTGACGCGGACCATACCAGTTGTTGCTAATCCTGCACGAGCTGCACTATTACCTACTGGTGCAACAAATGCTTTTGTTCCGTCTAATTGAAATACACCTGCGCCCTGACGGCTAAGTGATGTATCGCCACCGATACTAACGGTAGCTGAGGTCGAACTTAAAACTGCATTACCAGTTGTTAGAGTTACGTTTCCTGCAGATGACGTAATGCCAGCTGAGGTAAGTGCTGCATCGGTTGAACCGTTTGCTGCCTTAAAGTTAAATGTACCAGCGTTATTAATTAGACGGGTACCTGCCTTACCTAGTTGTAGGTCAGAACCTACACCAATAAGACCGAAATTCTTTACGTTTGCCATTGTTTTCTCCTATAATAGGCCAGCATGGCCTTCAGTAAACTATTTATCCAAAGATCAAATTATTACACATATGAGACTATGATCTGCGCCTCACCTAAACTTGATCCACCACTAACGAAAGCAGATGTAATCGTTACATCTCCACTAACTGTATCAATCCCGAAAAGTATGTCTGTAGATGTTGTGTAAGTTCCTGCAACTGTCAGATCAATTAATCCATTGGTCATTAATCCTGCCGGAACAGGTGGCTGTGGCGTAGTTAAATTATTAACGTGATATCCAATTGACAAGGTTGCTGCTCCATTGAACGGAGTTATAACTTCAACTGTAATTAAAGATACTCTACGTCCTGTGCTTATTGATCCTATATTTATGGACGGTAATGAGGTCGTTGTAAGGGTATATTCAAGTGATTTTGCATCTGTCGTGGAACTATCCTGATTACTTGTTTCAATCCAAATAGTTCCATTAAATAACCACAGACTCCATTCACCAGAATTATTTCCTTGTGCATCTACACTGTCAATAACATATGCCTGATCACCGATAAGTGGATTCATTGCATTTAATTGAGCTAGATTTGTTACAACCGTTAATGTTGCTGTTCTTAATCCTTCTTCAATATAAAGACCACAAGCCTTCACACCATTTTCCACTGAGATTAGGCCAAAATCTTCGACAGCCGTCCCCACGACATCTAGGAAATCTATGGCTCTGGCATCCGTTGCTATAAATTTAATAACTGGTGTAATAGAAGCAGGCGTTACTAATGCTAAACCCGAACCAGAGTTTAAATCTGCAAATGGAACACTATTGATGTCTAGTGTTCCATTTATAATTGTAATTGGACCACCAGCTGTATTGGTTATTATTAGTGTCTGTGCGTTAGTAGTAGATGCAACGATATTCGGTATACCTGCTGCATTTATCACCTGAGCCATCTGCGATCCTCTTGCATAATCAGAATATCCACCAGGATCAGTTGATGCTATGTTAAAGGTAACAAGAATACCATTAATGGTAGCTGTAGCATATGGCCCACCTGTTACCCATAATAAAAGTTCACCATAGAATAACGTATTGGTCGTTTGAACTATTGATGGAGATAAAACTGTTGATGCTGTAACACCAGTTAAACTGGTCTGGAAATTTACAGCGGTCACAACATCATTTATACCATAAGGATATTGTGCAATTAAGATATCTATATCATTCAGCTGGAATACCGATTGTGGAGTTAATGCGGGACCAGATGCTGTACTAATTGATGTAGAGGATGTATTATTTCGTAATTTTATGTATAATTCAGATCCACCAGGTATTATAGTAATTTCACCGGGTATAGTAAGAGATGCATAAATTACATCGCCTACATCTCCTGGTAGATAATCTAAATAATCTACTATTTTCTGAACTGGATTAATTGTGAACCAGCCCGGTATGGTATCGG
>Ga0214192_1000527_pt1 | contig 23516 bp, 26 predicted proteins | sample TroBogEpilimnion_44_FD_153030 | JGI IMG/M metagenome (GOLD analysis project Ga0214192, IMG submission 153030) | Freshwater microbial communities from Trout Bog Lake, WI - 29JUL2008 epilimnion | ecosystem: Environmental > Aquatic > Freshwater > Lake > Epilimnion/Euphotic zone | place: Trout Bog... | reverse complement strand
CCCGACCACTAGGTTAAAAGCCTAGCGCTCTGACCAACTGAGCTATTGAGGAGTAGGGGTACTTTATCCCCTGATAATATTTTAAAAATTAAAATCAATTTTTTCTTAAAATTTTAATTCTAGGCACATTGTTTTGATAATTGACAAAACAAAAATACAAAAATAAACTCCTCAAAAGGGGCTCGAACCCTTGACCACTAGGTTAAAAGCCTAGCGCTCTACCGACTGAGCTATTGAGGATGGTGAGGAATAAGTTTTTTCCCAAATTATATAATTAATATATCTTTAAATCATTTTTAATGTTTAAAGATTATATTTATTACCATTCTGATGTATAATTAATCCTAGTTTGCAGGTATCCAATATAATCTATATTATCTTCATAATCATTCCAAAGAATCATCTTTTGATTACGAATAATCTTTTGACGAATCTTTGCATTCCATGTATAATGATATGAATCATTTCCGTTATTATCTTTTACATCAGGAGAAGCTCCCATCCGAAGTAGATAACGAATTAGAATAATATTTTTATGAATAAGTGCATACATCAGAAGAGTGCGCCCAAACTCATTTTGTGCATCTGGATTAGTAGCGCCATTTTCAACAAAAATTAGCATATTTTTATAAAAAAAATTAACATTCGGATCATTAATATGCTCTTGAGGATCATATGCATGTTGCTTTGTCTGGTGATGCAAACGACGCGCAAGCTTGAGCATGGAAACACCTGCAGCAGTAGCCATTTTTGTTTTCTATTAACAAAATAATTTAAAATATAAATCAATTTTTATTTTTATTAGAATTTTATTTATAATCAAAAATATCACCACTATGGTCATTCATTCTATATTCAAATAAAATTTTGTTATTTGGAATTAAATAAATATTAATTTCAGAAGCATCAACATTCGAAAATCCTTCAAAGAAGATATCTTTGTATCGCTCAGGTTTAATATTTAGATCTTCATAAGATTCACGGTGACGAATTAACCAATTAGAAAATACCTTAGTATTTGTAGCTACTGGAGTATCTAATAAACGTTTAGCTACAATTTCAGAAGCATGTGTATAATATTTATAACATAAAATTAAATCATCAATTACGATGTCTTTTTCTGTGATATTTTTACGACATAATTCAGTTACAACACCACCTAAAATTCTATACCAAATACGGACATTACCTTCATATTTTAAACAAATATCATCAAAATACCAAATATGTTTAGAATTAGTAACGATATCTTCAGCAGGCATATTTAACTAAATTATTATAATATAATTATGAAATGTTTATATACATTTATAATAGATTGATTGATGAAATATTTGACAGATATTAGTAATTATAAAAATAATACTGATTGGATATACATAGTAACATCGGTATTGTTTTTAGAAATAGTATTTATTATTGTGTATAGTCAAATGTCATCCAACTTAACAGAATGGTATAAGAAATTTGGTTTAAATGCTATTATATCAGACTGTGCAGTTATATTGTTAGGAATCGCTTTAACAAGATATACATATAGATATTTTATATATCCTAAATATGGTTTCAGTCCTTTTCTATTTATTTTAACAGCATTATCAATACAGATAGCACATGATTTTATATATTATTTCGCAGTTGTATTACCAATCCCCAAAGGATTTAATAGTATTATTGATTTTATGAAGAATTATGGAAAAACAGGAGGGATATATACAGTATTAGGAGATTCATCAATGATAATAGCAATGTCGCTATTTGCTATGTTTTTAGCATCATTTGAACCTCATAATTCAGTATATTTATTATTATTTGCAATATATATGATTCCGTATGTAATATAAATTAACATATAAAAAATAAATCAAAAAAAATCAAAAATAAATACTCCAAAAATGCGCAAATATTTTCTAAATATATGATAGTTCAGTTAAAAATGATGAATATACACTTAGTAAGTTATTATATTGGAATTCTCTTAATATTTATTACTCATTTCGTCATGTTAGTATTACCCAAAGCAATGTCTCAAACACAATTACGTGTACATGCAATTATTAATATAGTTGCAGCAATAATGATTGCATACTATTTTATGAACAAAGAAAATTATATTAAATTTTAAATTATACAGACCAATCTAATGTTTCAATATATTTATTTTTTTGTTTTTCTTCAGGTTGTAAAGATTTATACCATGCTAAACAGTTATTTTTAAATTCATCAGTTAATAAATAAGGTTCTGGATATAATAATCTTCTAATAAAATTATAATATGCATCTCGCGGAGATGATGTTATACTCTTTACATTAGACTTTAAAAATTGTAATATCACAAGTGCAAAAGCATATTCATCTTGTTTTATCAACAATAATTCATATTCATCTATGTAGTCAATTCCTTGTTTTTTCTTAATAAATGTATGCATATTTTTTTTAGATTTTTTATATGAGTCATTATTTTCAATAAGTTGTTCTTTTATACTTGGATAAGGGATTCCATTTATATATTTTTGATAATTATCAAATTCTTCTAACGAATAATCATATATGCTTTGATTTTGATATTCATTATATTTTTTAGTTGGATTATTCGGTTTAAGCCTAGGCACTGTATATTGAACATTCTGATATTCTCGTTGACTATTATTTACATCTAACTTTGGTAAAAAATATGTTCCAGGAGGAAGATACAGATTCCCAAGTGTAGTATATTCTATTATGCTATAATCAATAAATTTGAATAAATTTTCATTGTTTTCATAAGCATAAGTACATAATACAATATTTTCAAATTTAATATCGCCATGTATACGTCTTCTGCCATGAGAATCTTTATTTTTGTGTAATAATCTTAATGATATTCCAATATTATATATTAATATATCTAAATATTTAGATGTTCCATAAAATATATTTTTTAATACAAAATCATTTAGAGATAATCTAAAAAGATCTGTTTCACAATTTGTAAATAAAATTATATAGAGTTCATCAATATGATGATCTCCATTAAATAAAACTTTGTTATTTCCAAGTAATATTCGATAAGATACATATTGTTTTAATATAAAATGTAAATATGAAGATTTTTCTTTAGGTAATGCATATGTAGTATATCTTTTTATTTCAGATTTGTAGACTTCTTTATTTAAAACTTGAAATGTTTTATATTCCTCAATATATGAATCTTTAGTATTTTCACCTTCTACATTTGGTTTTAAAATTTTACAAGAAATATCATTTTCTATTAAATATTTAAAAAATTCAATTTTAGATTCTTCTTCCATTTTACAATCCTCATTATTATCAGGAACTACACTAATATTTTTAGTATTTAATAAATCTTCATAAAATTTTCTAATATCAGAAGATTTTTTAAAACATCCAAATGTTCCAGATAATTCACCACAGTCAAGAATAAATTCTTTTTCATTACTAAAATTTAAAGTAAACCCTTTCAGTCCAAATGGTTTTAAAGAAGGAATTCTTAACATTCTTAATAATACTACACTACTTTAATATTATAAATATTTATAAAAAACTATTTATGGAATATAACTAGTTTTTAAATTAAATATAATGGAAACCCATTCATGTACAATAGTAACATGTTATTATAAATTTTATTCAAAACATTCATTTGAAGATTATGATAAATGGATAAAAACATTTTTAACAAACATAGAAACCCCTATGGTAATTTTTACAGATGAAATATCATATGATAAAATATATGAATTAAGAAAATGGAATAAAGATACTGTTATCATAAAAAAAAATTTATATGAAACATATTGTGCACAGTTTATGAATTATTGGAATAGAGATATGATGCGTGATATTGAAAGAAATTATCATAATCAAAATTTATATATTGTATGGAATGAAAAATCAAAATTTGTTGAAGAAGCAATTAGAGGAAATTATTTCAACACAGAATATTATTGTTGGTGTGATATTGGATGTTTTAGAGAAAATGAGGGTATTGAAAAATATAAAAATTTTCCAAAAATAGATAAAATAATTTCTACAAAAACACAAGATAAATTACAACTATTATACATTAGACCTTTTTTGAAAGATGAAATATATTTTATTAATAAAATTAAAAATAATCAAGAAAAAATAATAAATATATTTGGAATGCGTTGTCATATAGGTGCGACAATTATGATTGGTCATACAAAAGCATGGAATAATTGGATACCTGCTTATTATAATTTATTATATGAATTTATGAAAAATGATACATTTACGGGTAAGGATCAGAATATTATGGGAATGTTAGTAAATTTAGAACCAAACTTGGTAAATTTAATAGTACCTCCAACAATTGATAGTTGGTTTTATCTACAAGATTATTTCTCATAATTTACATTATTTTGAGGATCAATTTTAGTATTATCATGCCATGCTATTGCTTCTAAATTTTCCATATCAGATTTATTTTCAGTATATAATTTTACATAAGATGGAAATATATTTGATTTATTTAGTGTTATTCCTACACATATGTCTTCAAATTTATGATAATTCAAAGACATATTTTTATACAATATACGAATTGCATCTATGCCTAAATAATACATTGGTCCTCCACAATATTTTACAGATGGAACAAATGAAGCACATTTATTTTCTGGTTTTTTATATTTATCAATAGCCCAATCACTCATATAACCATTTTGTGCATCTACTACAATACCACAATATTGCATATTATTTTTTTTAAATGCTTCTAAATAACGATGTAAAGTCTCACAATTTAATAGTATATCATCATCTATCTTTAAAATATAAGATATATCAAATAATTCATACATTCCTTGTATAGCATAAGTAACTTTTAAAGTTAAATCATCGTAATCATCATCACATGATACTTCTAATATCTTTGTTTTAGAATAGTATTTATATTTTCTTTTTTCTAAATTTGGATTTCCTACTACTATAACATATGGAATACCACATTCTGATAACCAATTATTTTTAATAGTTTCCCATTTCCATTCATTCATTCGACAAGATAATAATAAAATCATTTTATCTATATAATTAATAATTATTTTTAAATACTGATATTTATCACATATGATATGTATTATAATATAATAGCATTATTTGGTACAATATCATATATATTATAATATGGCCCTTGATTTCCAAACCATTTGCTAGGTGCAATTATTTTTTGACTATTCGGTTTATTACTTAAATAATATGCATTAACTGATAACGATGAATTAGCTACAATGAAATGATTACATAATGACATTAAAAATAATGTAGGCAATGCTTCTGGCAAATCATTTACAAAATGCGTGTCGTATTTTTTCCAAACATTCCAATTTGAAATTTCATTTACATTTTCTGCAAATATAAGTATTTTATATTGTGATTCATTAAATAGTGCTAACCCATTTTCATAATATTTTTCATCTAAAATACTATAATATTCATGATAATTTAGATAATCACCTCTTCTAATATGAACACATATAGTATTTTTATTACATGAAATCAATAAATATTTTTCTTTCATTTTAGTATATAATTCATTTTCATTTTCTAACAATATATTTTTAATATCTGGCAAGTAATCATTGAAATATTTATAAGATTGAAAATACCCTTTAATAACATATAGATGTGAATCATTAATTTCAAAATTTATTTCATTGAAAATGAAAGAAGGTTCTTCATATACATATATTCTTTTATCACTAGATAAATTATTCAAATAATCATTTGTAATAAATTGAACATGATTAAATAATTTGCTATATTCTTTTATATGTAGTCTAGCAGATTCATGATAATCAGTGATAATATAAATTTGTGAATTATATTTTTTTGCCAAAGCAAAAATAGTATTATGTTGAAATAATAGATTTCCAAGACCTCCGCCTGCTGGATAAAGAGCAACTATCATTTAATATATAAATCAACAATTATCTTTAAATTTACATAAAGAGAAATATATTTTATATTTCAAATCAAATGAAAATAGCTCTAATTGGTCCTGGAATTATGCCAATACCACCGCCTGGTTGGGGAGCAGTAGAAATATTAATATGGGATTATTATAAAGAATTGAGTAATCAAGGTCATCAAGTAGATATAATAAATAAAATGAGACAAAATGATTATGAACAGAATGATAGTTCTAGTAAATATTGTAAAGATTTAATAGAAGATATTAATAATAATAAGTATGATTTTGTTCATATACATTATGATGTTTTATTTCACACAATGAAGTTTTTAACATGTAAAAAAGTAGCCATAACTAGTCATTATCCTTATATAGATCAATTAAATAAACATAAATATGACGGATATGATAGAATTTTTACAGAAATATGTTCAAATAATAATCATTTTATATTTGCATTATCTAAAAAAGATTATGATGTTTTTAAAAATTATAGTATTAATACAAATAATATAGGATTATTAATTAATGCAGCTAATAGTAAAGAAATAAATTTATTAGAAGATTGCAAATGCAAATATATAGACAAAAGTATTTATGTAGCAAAAATAGAACCTAGAAAAAATCAACATAAATATTATATGATACAAAATTTAGATTTTTATGGTAGATGTGATGCTAATAATAATTTTAGACAATTAGAATGTTATAAAGGTGAATTAGAACACACAGAATTAATTGAAACCATGAGAAATTATGGTAATTTAGTATTATTAAGCGATGGAGAATCAGATCCTCTTGTTATTAAAGAAGCTTTAATGGCTGGGTTACCTATTGTTACAAATTCTTATTGTATTAATGATTTAGATATATCATTGCCATTTATAGATATAATACCAAATAATAAATTAGACGATATTCAATATATAACTGAAATAATAAATGAAAATAGAAAAAAACAGCAATATAAAAGAGAAATTAGAGAATATGCTATTAATAACTTTTCATATGAGAACTTAATACATAGATATATAGAAAAAATTAAATCAATATAAAAGTATGAAAATATTAAATAAAAATGAGATTTGTAATAATAGGACCTGGATTTGGTGAGATCCCTCCAAAAGGATGGGGAGCAGTTGAAATATTAATATGGGATTATAAACAAACATTAGAAGAAAAAGGACATGAAGTATTGATTGTAAATAAACCAAATAAAAATGATATTATTTTAGAAGTTAATAATTATAATCCAGATATAGTACATATACATTATGATGATTGGTGGTATATATGGAATGATTTTAATTGTAAAAAAGTAATTATAACTAATCATTACGCATATATGGAATGTCCTCATCGTAGAAATTTTGATTTTGTAGAAGGTATAACAAGATCTGGTTTAATAATACATTGTCTTTCAGAAGGAATAAAAAATGTATATTTATCATACGGTGTATCAGAATCACGATTATTTGTATTACAAAATGGTGCAAATGAAAAATTATTTAAATATAAAGAAAATCCAAAAAATAAAGAAAAATCACTATATTTAGCTAAAATAGATTATAGAAAAAGGCAAAAAATATATCAAAATATAGAATGTATAGATTTTGTAGGAAATATAGCAGATACAGAATTTAATCCAAATTGTTCAAATTATTTAGGTGAATGGTCTAAAGAACAACTGTATGAAAATTTAACAGAATATTCTGCACTTGTTTTATTAAGTGACGGAGAAGCACATCCATTAGTATGCTGCGAAGCATTAGTATCAGGTCTAGGATTAGTAGTATCAGAATTTGCAGCAGCAAATTTAGATAGATCTAAACCATATATAACAGTAATACCAACTGATAAATTAAATGATATAGAATATATTCAAAAAGAATTATGGCGTACACAAAAAATAGGAATTACAATGAGAAATGAAATTAGAAAATATGGATTAGAAAAATTTTCATGGTCAAATGTAATAGATAAATATTTAATTCATACTAAGAATTTATTGTATTAATAATATAATTATAAGTATTTATTTTTGATTTTTGAAATATTACACCTTTGCACATTTAAAACGCCGATTAAGTAGTTTTATAAGTAATTCTTTGGTGGTCTTATTCTATTTGATGGTTTCTTTGAACTTTTATATTTTTCTTCTCTTTCATATGCTCCTTTAATTATATTTTCATATGATTGTAATGGTATTTCTTTTACTACTTTTTCTATATTTGCTTTTATTTCTGCATATGTTAAACCATCTAATTTCCTTAATCTCGCTTTCAACATACTAAAGTAATTCTCTATACTATTTGTAAAATGCTGATATGGAACTGAATGTAATAATATATTATCTTTATTTATTAATTGTTTAACTGCATCATTTCTATGAGAACTTGCATTATCTAAAATAATTAATTTTTTCTTATACTTTTTTGTAATAAATGTATCTAAGAAATCTATTAATCTACTACTATCTATACCTCCTTTTTCATATAGAGCCCATCCTATAACTCCATTTACTGAAATTGCAAAAATGGCTGTATATTTCTTAATTACTATTTAAAGATTTTACTAAATAGTTAAATTAATGTTAAATACAATTGATAATGAAGCATTGTCAAATATTAAATCAGTTATAATATGGGGATACCCATTGCATACACACACGCTTTCATATGTACATGCAGCGTGGTTTAAAGTATTTTCAATATATTTTAAAAAAGATACACATTGGTTTGATGATAATAATTATCCAAAAGATTTTAATTATGAAAATTGTATGTTTATAACTGAAGGTTATTGTGATAATAATATACCAGTAGTTGCTTCATCTATATATTTTGTACATGATGCGATTCATCCTGAAAAATATATAAATAAAGGAGCAAGATTAATAGAAATACGTTTTAATGTAGAAGAAATTCATGATATAAATAATAATTTCGATTTAAATGATGGAACACATCTAAATATAATTAATTTAAGTTCATATACTAAATATGAAAAATTAACATCTAATAAAGATATTGATTCTGCAATGAGAAATAATATAATAACACAAATGAATTACGAATGTGTATATTTATATTGGGCAACTGATTTACTTCCAGAAGAATTTAATTATGAAGATATATATTTAAATAGAGAAAAAGAAATTTTTTGGATAGCTAGTCCTAGATTAACACCAAATTATTTAAAATTTGTAGAAATATGTAATAAAAATAATATCAAATGGTATACTTCAAATCCATGGACAAATCCATTACCATTTGAAGTAACCAGAGAATATATAAAAAAATCATATTTATGTCCAGATTTTAGACCTATTGGTGAACAAAGAGATATAGATCGGTTTGGTATAAAAAATGGACAAAATCATTTAGCAATTGGATTAATACCTTGTAGAATTTTTAAAATTATTAGTTATGGACAACTATGTATTACAGATTCATTAGCTGTAAAAAAATTAATGGGAGATCACGTTGTATACGATTCTGATATGGAAAAATTATATTTAATGGGAATTAAAGAACGTTTAAATTATGATAAAATAAAATCTGCAATGAAATATGTTCAAGAAAATCATACGTATGTAAATCGCGCAATTGATTTAATTAAAGCAATATCTATGTAATATAAGGAATTTATATTAATATATTATAATAAAATGATTACTCTAGTTACTGCGTTATATGAAATGAAACGACCAGATAGAACATTTGAAGATTATAAAACATGGTTTAAAAATACTTTAACTATACCTTATCCTATGATTATTTATACTGAAGAAAAAAATAAATTATTTATTGAATCTATTCGAAAAAATTTACCTACAAAGGTTTATTACGAATCAAACGTGCCATTATATCATACAAAACAGAAAGTTATAGATATTATAAAAAATGCAGATAATAAATCAAATATTAAAAAATTACTTTATAATCACCCAAATCATATAGAATTTACATGTTTTGATTATATACCAATTATAAATAGCAAATTTATATGGTTAAAAAGAGCTATATCTGAAAATTATTTTAACTCATCGTCATTTTATTGGATAGATGCAGGTATTAGTAGATTTTTTCATATAAATTTATCATCTATTCAATTTAATATTAATATAATTCAATATTTAGAAAACACAAATTCTATATATCTTCAAATTGGACAAGAAGATAAATGCACAGATATTATAAATAATATTTTAAATGTAGACAATGCAATTGGATTAAGTAATAATTTTATTATGGCTGGATTTTGGGGAGGGCCAAAAGAGTTAATATATGAAATATGTTTATATGGTGAAGAATTATATATGAAAGAATATATTGAAAAAAATAGAATTGATAATGAACAAGTATTATTTGGATACATTATAAAAAAATATAAAAATAATTTATATTTAATTAGACAAAAAATTAATCAAGAATATAATAACTTTTTACAATTATTGGTATAAATAAAATTATATAAAAGATATTTTATTTTTATAATATATATGAAAATCGCATTAGAATACGCTGGACATTTACGATTTATACAACAAACTTTTCCAAATATTAATAAATATTTTTATTCAAATGAACAGATTGAGTTTTATTATATATTTCATACTTGGGATTGCTCAAAACCAGAAGATATAGAATATATGAAAACTACAATTAAACCACATAAATATTTTATAGATACTCAAAAAAATTTTGAAAGACATCCATATCAATTAATGAATGTAAATATGAATCACGAAGATTATAAAAATGATAAAAATAGATTAGAACATAACTTGAAAAATCCAGATAAAAAAGAGTTTTTTGAAAAACCATCAATTGAAAATAATTATACATTTAATAAAGATTTAGAAGTTGTAATTTTTGGTGATTATTACTATTCACATTATCCATTTAATACTTTAAGTTTATTATATTCTATTCATCAAGTTGGTTTATTACGAAAATTATTTTCACAAGAGAATAATATTAAGTTTGATTATGTAATTCGTATTAGAAGTGATATGCATTTCACAGAATCTATTAATTTAGATATATTAGATAAAACTAAATTAAATGTATTTGATGCAGCTCCTCATCCAGGTCCATTTGGAAAATATACTATACAAGATCAATTTGCCGTAGGTATACCAAAATATATGAATATATATGATGATTTATTTATTTATTTAGCATGTTATTATTTTATTATTAAATTAGATTGGATAAGTGAAATATTATTAGGATATCATTTATATTATAATCAAATACCAATTAATAAAATACCTCGAACTTTTTTACTTTTAAGATATAAAGATAGAGGTATTGTTCATAAACGTCCGATAGAATAAAAATATATTATTTATTATAATAATTAATTAATATATTTTTTATATTTTCTATACTTAAACTTTCATTTGTTTTAATCAGGTTTATATAATTCATATCAACTAATTCTGGATGCACATACCAATCTTCAAATGGACAATATTTACCTTCATGATATACTTTAACATCTGGAAAAACTAATATGTATCCTCTTTTTAAAAATATATCTCTTGATTTTTGACGTGTATCAAAGTAATCGCCGTTATATATATCATGTTCAAAGGTTATTGTAGCAAATTTATATTTATCAAATATAGTAGAATCTAATATTAATAATGTATCTAATGTAGATTTAGTATCGACATCTAAATCAATTTGTAAATAATCTATATTTATTGGAAAATTATTATCTAATATATTTTTGTAATTAACTAATCTAGCATCACAAATTTGATATATTGATTTGTCTCTGTGTATTTTATATGATTCTTCATGACAATTATTATATTCAACCAATAATCCTTTCCAATTATATTTTTTTTCTAATATATATGTATTATTAGAACCAATAGGGTCATTTGTTCCAATATCAATAAATGTACCATTTTTTTTTTCTTTCATTACTAAATAAACAAAAATGTCTTGTGCAGCTTGACTATATGTTTCCATTTAATAAAAATTATATTACTGTCTTTAAATAAAAAAATTTATATTTAAAGATATAATTATATAAATTTAATATGTCATCTATTACATATAGAATAAACAATTGTCGTATATGTGATGATACTAATTTAATAGATGTAATCAAATTAGGTAAACAAAGTATTACTTCTCGATTTCCAAAATACGGAGATTTTTCCACTCCAAAAACAGATATAACATTATGTATATGTAAAAATTGTGGATTATTGCAACTACGTGAAACAACTAATTCAAATGAATTATATGAACACGAGTATGGTTATTGTTCAGGTACTACTAATACTATGCGAAAACATTTAAAGGAATATAATGAAGAAATTGTTAATAAAATTCATCTAAATGAGAATGATGTAGTTATGGATATCGGTAGCAATGATTCAACGATGTTACAATATTATTCAAAAATATTAAAACGAATTGGTGTTGATCCAACTGGAAAACAATTTAAAAAATATTATGGAGATATTGATTTAATTGAAAATTATTTTACAAAAGAAAATTTTATTAATTTATATGGTAATATAAAATGTAAAGTAATTTCATCGATATCAATGTTTTATGATTTACCACAACCAGTACAATTTGCAAAAGATGTATATGATTGTTTAGATGAAGATGGAATTTGGACTTGTGAACAAAGTTATGTTGTAAGTATGTTAAATACAAAATCATTTGATACAATTTGTCATGAGCATTTAGAATATTATGCATTACATCAAATTAAAGAAATAGCAGATCGTTCTAACTTTAAAATAATTGATGTTAAATTTAATAATTGCAATGGAGGTAGTTTTCGAATTTATTTTGCAAAAAAATCTTCAAACAAATATACTGAATGCAATGAATTATTAAATGATATATTATATAATGAAAAAAATCTAAACATAAATGATCCTAAAACATATATAGATTTTATTAAAAATTGTGATATTGAAATTAATAAATTAAAATATTTAATTAATATAATAAATAAAAATAATAAAAAATTATACTTATATGGAGCATCAACTAAAGGGAATTGTTTATTACAATATGCAAATATAGATAATAATATGATTAAATATGCAGTTGAAAGAAATTTAAAAAAAATTGGAAAAATGACTAGCACTGGTATAGAGATTATAAGTGAAGAAACAATGAGATTAAACCCGCCAGATTATTTATTAGTATTACCATGGCATTTTAAAGATGAAATAATAGAACGTGAAAATATATTTTTAAAGAACGGCGGTCAACTAATATTTCCATTACCATATCTTGATATTGTAAGTTTAAAACCAAAAACATTAATTACAGGTTGCAATGGACATATAGCTTCTTATTTATATGAAGAAATATATTTATCAAATAGTCTATATGGTATAGGAAAAACAATAATCAATGATAATAAAAATATATTAGTATTTGATATTGATATTAATGATGATTTACTTGAAAATATATTATCAATTACAAAACCAGAAGCTATAATACATTTAGCAGGAATATCAAGTTCAATAAAAGCATTTCATAATCCATATGAAACATTAAAAACAAATGGTTTAGTTATTTCTAAAATATGTGATATTATTCATAAAAATAAATGGAATACTGCATTAATTAATACTTCAAGTAGTGAAATGTATAAAGATCATATTAATTATATAGTAAAAGAAGATGATACAAACTATAAACATTTACATCCATACTCTATCGCAAAAATAATGGGGCATTCTATTATTAATTTTTATCGAAATACATATAATTTACCTTTTTCAAATGCGATATTATTTACTACAGAATCTTATCGCAAAAATAAAGATTTTTTACTAAATAAAGTTGCTAATCATGCAAAAAATTGGAAGATATATAAACAGCCTCTATATCTTGGTAATCTTGATTCTTATAGAAATATAATTCACGCAAAAGATGTTGTATCAGCATTAATAACAATATTAAAAAATGAAGCAGATACATATTTAGTATGTAATACAGAAAATGCAAAAATAATTGATATTGTATTAGAGATATATAAATTAGTTGGAATAGAATTAATTAGAAATAATAATATTCTTTATGATATTATAGAAAATTTACCAGTAATAATAATAGGTGAAAATTTAAAAGAAATTGATAAATATATTGTAAATATTAATGCTACACCTGAAAAATTATTAAATTTAAAATGGCACCCGTCACATTCGATTAAAGATATAATTAAAGACATTGTAAATAATTAATAATATTTAAGAAATAAAGAGAGTTATCTATAATGCAATCTTTATTGATATGTATTGCGTTTCATTATGTAGAAGCCCGAATTATATATTTAAATAAAATAATAAATAGATTTTTAAATACATACATATCACATAATATTCAAATAATAATATCATCAAATGATACAAAAACATCAGATTATATTATTAAAAATTATGCACATTGCAATAATATACAAGTTATTCTATATACATCATTAGAACATCCTTATTATTTAACATGGATGCATCGTAAACAAATGAATGATTTAATTGATAATTATGATATATTTATGTATGTTGAAGACGATATGGATATACCTTATGAAAATTTTTTAAATTATATAGAAAATTTTAAATTATTGTGGCCTAATTATATACCTGGTTTTATAAGAATTGAAACTAAAGATTCGTTAGATTATAGTCCTGATACCCCAAGTTTAAATGATATTACAGAAATAAAATATGATGATATTGTTATTATTGATACAAAAAAATTTATTACACTTAAATGCCCATATCATGCATTTTGGATATTACCAAAAAAAGAACTTAAAGATACAATTACCCATAATTTTGTAAAAGTAAGCGATTCAAGAGAAGAAGCAGCATGGTATGGTTTTATTGAATTAAAAAAACACAATATATTGAGATAGATATTATAAACAATCAAATTGAGATTTCTAAATTATGTTATTCTTATCATTTACCTAATACATATACATTAAATCCAAATACATCATATGGTAAAATATTAGTAAAAAATATAGTAAAGTATATTATTTAAAGAGGTTTTAATTATAAATTTAAATGAATAAAACTATATATATAGATTCTACAAATATTATAACAGATTTATGTATTATAGGAGGTAATTTTAATACAGATAAAAGTCCATTTGCATTAAATAGTATATGTTGTCAGCATCGTAAAGGATATACTGCTTTTTATACTATGATATTTTCACAATATAAAAATAAAAATATTAATTTATTAGAAATTGGAATAGAAGAAGGAAGTAGTTTACAAACATGGTCAAAATGGTTTTTAAATGCAAATATATATGCTTTTGAATTTTTTAACGAAAAAATTCAAAAATGTAAAAATATGAATATTGATAGAGTAACATATTATAATACTGATGTTTCAGATATATTTTATTTAGATAAAACTATGGGTAGTTTAAATATTTTATTAGATATTATTATAGACGATTCATCTCATATATTAGAACATCAGAATAATATAATAAAAATAGCAAGAAAATATCTAAAATCTGGAGGAATTTTAATTATAGAAGATATAAATAGAAATATTGATATTTCAAATTATATTATAGATGAGAATGACTGGATTTTTTATACTTTTGTTATATGTCATCATGATAATCGTCATTGTAGTGACAATGATAAAATATTATACTTAATAAAAAAATAATATATTTATTTAAAGAAATATATACTATTCATATTATTATAAATTATGAAATTAGACTTAACAATAAATAAAATTTATGAATTAACTAAAGATTTTTTAACAGATAATCCAACTATATCACAATATGAAGACGTAAAGAAATTACCAGGCGACGAACATTATATGTTTTTGGCTGCTTTAAGTATGCAATTAAAAAATAAAAAAATAATTGAATTAGGAACACATAATGGAAGATCTGCAGTATCTTTAAATTATGGTAATCTTAAATTAAATAATAACAATACTATATATACTTATGATATTGTAAATTATTTAGCTCCAAATATATTTTATAATACTAATATTATATATAAAATTGAAAATTTATTTGAACCAAATAATTTAGAAATAAATAAAGAACATATATTATCAAGCGATTTAATATTTATTGATGTAGATCCACACGAAGGGGTTATCGAATATGAAATGTATTTATGGTTAGAAAAAAATAATTATAAAGGTTTGATATTATATGATGATATATTATTAGAAGAAGGCCATATGGGAGTTTATTCAGGTAATTCAATGAAAAAATTTTGGAATAAAATAAGTGATAAGTATAAATTAGACTTATCATCAGTTGGTCATTATTCAGGAACAGGAATAGTATGTTTTAATTTTGAAAATTATGAAATTATATATTAATATTGATTTAAGAATACTATTAATACTAATTATCATAATGTATAAAATATTATTCTCAATAACTGTTCATGAAAGTATTATATTTTTAGAAGAACAAGTTAAAAATATATTATATTATAATAAAGATTCTGCTATTCTAATACATATAAGTAAACAATATATATTAAGCGAATATGATAATAATTTATTAGATAAATTAAAAAAAAACTTTCCAATATTTATAAATCCAATATCTATAGAAACCGTATATTATAAAATAGCGACCCCTCAAATTGCGAATATATTATATGCAAAAAATATAAATTATGAATATTTATGTATGCACGCATCAAATGAAATGTATTTTAGGGAAGGAGCTTATGATTATATGTGTCAATTTGATATAGGTTTATATTATATACCAAGTGATATTAATAGTTTAAATCAACCTCATCATAGAGATATAGTTGCATTTTCATATTTTCTAAATAAACCGTTAAAAACATATACTGGACAACACGAAGGTTCATTTTTTAAAAAATATATTATTGAAAATACAGCCGATATTATATTAAAATTTTGTCCATTTGAAAATTTAAATTTCATAAATGATACTACTGAAGAGACATTATTTTCAACTGCAATATATAATACTTATTCTAATATTAAACACGGATATCCTTTAACATTTTTAAGAGGCATGGGTGATAATATAACTGAAAATGATATTACCAAAACAATTAATTTAATTGAAACTATACGTAAAACTTCAAAATTTGAAGGTAAATATGTTATACAAGAACCAATTGTATCAATTTATGCAATAAAAAGAGTTTCTAGAACTAATCCAAATGATGAATTGCGAAAATATTTACAAATATCATAATATTTCATTTAAAGATTTATTAAATAAAAATAATAATTATATGAAAACTGTGCTTATAACTACAAGTGGTATTGGAAGTAGATTATCTAATATTACTGAATATATTAATAAATCACTTATACGTATTGGTGATAAATTTGCTATATCTTATATAATTGATAAATATGATATTAAAAATACTCGTTTTGTAATAACATTAGGTTATTATGGTAATTTAGTCAAAGAATTTTTAGAAATAGCTTATAAAGACGCATATTTTGAATATATTTTAGTTGATAATTATGATAAAGAAGGTTCTAGTCAAGCATATTCTTTATTACAAGCTAAACATCTTTTACAATGTCCATTCACATACTATTGCTGTGATTCAATTATTTTAGATAATTTAAATGATTTAAATGATAATATAAATGAAAATTATATATATGTTTCTAATTCAAATGATACTAATTCATATTCTAGTATAAATATTCTTAATGATAAAATTATAAAAGTAAATCATAAGGGTGAATTAAAGTGTGATTATGATTATGTATATACTGGAGTATCGCATATAATAAATTATAAAGAATATTGGAAAATATTACAATCACTTTATGATTTAAATATAAATGATAAGTATCTTGGAGATATTGAATTAATAAATAATTTAATAAAAAATAATATTATTTTTAAATATAAAGTTGTTAATCAATGGTATGATATTGGTAATATGAAATCATATACTAATGCAATTAATAATTTAAAATGTAATTATGATATATTATATAAAAACGACGAATCAATCTGTTTCTTTCATGATAAAGTAATAAAATTTTTTAGTGATAAGAAAAAAACAGAAGATCGTGTAATACGAGGAAAATTATTATATCCAAATTCTCCCATGATTTTAGATGAAAATGATCATTTTTTTTCTATGGAAAAAATTAATGGTAGTGTTTTATCTAACTATTATGTACATGGAGAATTATATAAATTATTAGAATGGGCATTAAAATATTTATGGATTAATATGTCAATTAATGAATCATATAAAGCTAATTGTATCAACTTTTATTACAATAAAACACTTAATAGAATAAATCAGTTGATTCTTATTCAAAATGATAATGAAATTAATATTATCAATGGATTGTCAATTTTACCAATTAATCAATTACTTAATAAAATTGATCATGAATTATTAGTTACTGATACATTTTATCAATATCATGGTGATTTTATTCTTGATAATATTATAAAAACAGCAGATGGGTATAAATTAATTGACTGGAGACAAGATTTCGATGGTAATATATCACATGGTGATATATATTATGATTTAGCAAAATTTAGACACAATATAATATTTAATCACCATAATATTGATAATAATCTTTTTACAATAAATTATGATACTAATAATACAGTAATAATTGATTTAAAATGTAATTATTTTTTAATAAAACAATTAGAAGAATATGATAAATTTATATTATCTCATAATTTTAATTTAAAAAAAATTAAAATACTTACCGCATTAATATGGATAAATATGTCTCCTTTACATGAATATAACATTTCTCAATTTTTATTTTACTTTGGTAAATATAATTTAGCTTTAGAACTAAATAGTTATACACGCCCATAGTTATCTTGTAATCTTATTACATCCCATAGTTCATTTGTAGATGTTTCTAAATATAAACAATCTTCTATTCCTTCCATACGATGAATAGTGTATGGATAAATTGTTACACTATCTCCTTCATTATATATTTTTTTCTCTAAATTATCTATTGATGATCCTATATATATATGTAAACTACCTTTTAATATAACAATTGTTTCCGTTTTTAATTCATGATACTGAATACTACATGAATGATTTTTTTTCATAAATAATTTTTTAACTACATAACTGGAATTATGTTCAATTATTTCTTCATACCCCCATGGTTTATCAATCTTATTTTTATTATATATTATAGGATTTACTATATCAATATTCTCTAATCCTTTATTTCTAACAACATTTATCGCATAAGAAGTATTTTTAATACCATTTATTTTTTTATCATTAATTAAAATTCGTTCTCCATTAGTTACACCCATTACTAATTGATCATATACAATACCCAATTTTAATAATTGTTCTTCTGTTACTTTACGTGTAGATTCTTTACGCCCAGTTAATAAAATTATTTTATAATTTAATTTTTCCCATTGTTTAATCGATTCAAGTGTATTATTTAATAATACAGGTGTATTTGTAATGTTTAAAAATATATCATCAAAATGTTTTATTAATGTTCCGTCAATATCACATATAATAGTTTTAGGAATTATTAAATTTTTATCCATTTTATAAATAAAAATATTTTAAACTTTATATCTTATATAATTTTTTTAATTTATCATATATATTTTCTTTAATAATATTATCAATATTAATTATTGTATTTTTTATTTCAATAATTTCAGGATTAGATAATACATAATGACCGCATATTAATATAAGTTTTTCTTTATTTTCATATGGATTAAAATCGTTAGAAACCCATTTAATCCACTTATTAGAATCTAAACATATTTTAAAAAATTTATCTACTTGATCTTTATTATTTTTTATAGAATTTAGTATAGTTTGTGTTTCAATTTCGCCAAATTCAGGAGCAATATTAATACAATATAATCCACATTTATTTTTTTCATAAATTGTTTCATATGTTATCCAATCACCGTTATGTTCTTTTGGTATTAATTTATATTTATTAGCTAAATTTATCATAGATATTAATTTATTTTTATCAAATGTACCAATATTATTCTTTTCAGATAATTTAGTACCACATTGTATAACTAGAAATTTTATTTTATTAAAAACCTCGTCTAATAAATTTTTTTTTAATTCTAATATTAATTTTTCTAATTCATTAGTTTCAAATTTACGTATAGCTTCTTCAGTAGCAATTTCATATTTTAGATTTGGATTTAACTTATTGCAATAATTTATCATTTTAATAGTCCATTCTAAACCATCATCAAAACTAGGATATTTTTTCCAAGGATCAATATGAATTATATCAAAATACATACAATCATTATTTAATGATTCAAAACCATCATCATCATAATTACCTTGACCAGGACCACCGTGATCTCTTTCTAATAATATATTTGAACTATTTGAATGAACATATTCTGAAAATTCTTTAGTCGTCCAATTATTTACATACCCACCATTATATTCAATTTGTCTTCTTGATGGTATCATAGTAATAATAATGTTGTTATTATTAGCAAAATTTATTACACTATCTACTACATTTTTAGTCATAGGACCAATATAAAATTCCATTTTATTTTTATATTATACTAATTCTTATATATATATCAAATATCATTTTAAGAATAAGATTATATATTATATTATTCTTAAAATGATATTAATGAATAATATAATATGTCAAAAAAAAATTTTACCAATGTATGTTAATGCTAAACATACAAAACAAAATATAACACAAACATATTATCATTCTCTATATTATAAAAAATATCAAATTGTATGTTGTTCTAATAACAATTCTAAAAAAATAGTATTAAATTCAGTTAAATGGTTTGGATGGGGTATAGTATATAATATTTATAATAAAAAAGCATTAATAGATATAGATATATCTATTGTAACTGCATCTCAAATAGTAATATCATCAATTATAGCTGTTTTAAATTTAAATAAAAAAATTACTTTTGATAATAAAATAAATACAAATAATTTACTATATTTTTCAATGTTTATATTGTTAAGCTTAGGTCAATGGTATGGTAATTATTTTGGTAATATTGCAACATCAATAATGACAATTTCTTCTGTAAATATAATTAAATCATCTGAACCAATTATTTCAATGATATTAATGTATATATCGTTTAAAACAACGTATAATATATATAAAATATTACTAATTATACCAATAATAGGAGGTATTGTTTTATGTAATATAACAGATATTACATATACAAATTACGGTGCATTATTATGTATATTATCAAATATAAGTCATATAATTAAAATCATAGTATCAAAAAAATATTTTAATGAAATATTAAAATATACCTCTCAACATTTATTTATATTATCAACATTTGGATCATTACTTATAAGTATACCGGTAATATATAATAACATAGAATCTATATTTATTATATCTATTGACAACATATTTTATATAATATTATCTAGTATTGGATATTATTTTAATAGTATAGCTGCTTTTAGTATAGCTACACAAGTCTCTACTGTAACATATTCATTGTTAAATATTTATAAAAGAATAGTAGTAATATTATCTCATTATTTGTTTAATTTAGAATTACCAAATATTTTAACATGTATTGGTATAATAATATCAAATATAAGTTTATATTATTATTTAATATAAAAATTATTTTTATACTTAATAATCAACTGTATCTATTTGGCGTGATTATTTGGCATTGGTAATATTCAATGATTATTGCCAATGAAAAACAAACATATGATTATTCAATGTCTTTAATATTAACTTCGTCCAATATCGCGCGATATTGGACGAAATGTTTGGTATTAAGACCGAATAATCATCTGAATAATATGAATATCCAATAATCAATGAATATTATGAATACCGAATATTCACGCCAAATTAAATGAATATTACTTAAAAGAAAGATTAGTAAATCTACAAATAGATGTCAATAAGAGTTGTTACTTCTGAATACAATGATCAATATCATTTAGATACATGGATTCCTAAATTGAATAAGTTAGAATATAATTATACTATATATCATAAAAAAGATAATTTACAAATTGGAGAAGAAATAATTACTGATGATAACAATATATTTATACCAAATTATGGAAGATGTGAGTATGCATTTTTATATCATATAATAAAAAATTATGACACACTTGATGATTATACATTATTTGTAAAATCACATTGGTATATAGATAATACAAACTTTTTTAACCATTTGTATAAATGTAAATTATATGATTATCTTAGTTCTGGGCATAGTATGAGATATACTATTTGGAACAAAGATGATGATATTTATGATAATTCTAATCAAATTATTGAAAGATATTTTTATCCAAATAATCACCCTTTTGTAAAATCTATAAAAGATATATATAATTTAGTATATTCAGATAGTATACCTTTACCTAAAATACAAACTAAATGGGCGGGCGGAATTCCTTGTTTTAGTGTTTCAAAAAAATTAATAATTAGACATCCTAAAAATATATACATAAAATTATTAGAACAATTTTATCCACAATCGTGGGATATTCAGAAAGGGTTTAAATATTTTAATACAATAGAAGAACAAATAATTGATGTTGGTAAACATTACCATGATGTATATGGAAGATTTTGGAGTGAATTCTTCACGCATAATCTTCCTACAGATAAAAAATTTAATATATTACATTTAAATGAATAACTTTTTTATATAGTGATAGATTTACCATCATTATAAAAACCAATAACTGTTTCTTTTGAAAACTCTGTTAAATCTTTATTAATACGTGATATTCTATCCATTATAGAATCAGGTATAGTAATTATTTGACACCCTGTGTCAATTGCATATTGAATTGATAATACTTCCTTACATCCAGCCCATAATATTTCTATATTTTTATTAGATTTATATAATTCTGTTGCATATTTTACAATTAAAAATGGATTTATACACGTATCTGAAATTCTTCCTGAAAATATTGAAATTATTATTGGAATAGTTGTATCTTTTATTATATTAAATAAAGAATCTATTTGTTCAATTGTAAATATTGCTGTAATATTAATTTTAATATTGGCAAGCAGTAATCGTTGTATTAAATTATTATTTAAACTGCCTTCTGATTTTATAATAGGTACTTTTACATATATATTATCACCTAGATTTGTAATTTTAAGAGCATCATTATAAGCTTTATCGTCATCGTCTTCCCATATTTGCAATGAAATTGAACGATTATTAATAATACTTTTATTTGTATTAATATATTCTGTGTAATTTAATTTATTTCCAGTTTTCATAAAAGAAGTATTTGTAGTAAATCCTTGTACATATGGAAGATTACCATATTTATTAATTTCAACTCCATCATAAAATATTTTAATTTTATTTAATATTTCCATTTAATATTTATAAATAATTATTTTTCTTTAAATAAAAATAAATTAATATATAATTTCATAATTTTCAAAATTAAAACATACTATTCCTGTTCCTGAATAATGACCAACTGATGATAAGTCTAATTTATACTTATCACTTATTTTATT
>Ga0214192_1000525_pt1 | contig 23556 bp, 25 predicted proteins | sample TroBogEpilimnion_44_FD_153030 | JGI IMG/M metagenome (GOLD analysis project Ga0214192, IMG submission 153030) | Freshwater microbial communities from Trout Bog Lake, WI - 29JUL2008 epilimnion | ecosystem: Environmental > Aquatic > Freshwater > Lake > Epilimnion/Euphotic zone | place: Trout Bog... | reverse complement strand
AGCATTACTGTACGAAAGGAGTAGAAGAATTGCGTCTCTTATGCAAAGAAGCGGGCATTAAGGGATACTCGCAATGTACAAAGCGGGATCTTGCGGTACTGTTGATTAATGATCGAGATATGAAACAGTATGCTAAAATGCAAGCTGAAAAGCAGCAAGAAAAGCAGCAAGAAGTAGCAAAGCCTATTATAGCGAAACCTATCGTAGCGAAACCTATCGTAGCAAAGCCTATATCTTTCTTTCGGTCTTTCTGTTAAATTATTATGCACCTTTGGTCATTTACACCTTTGGACATGTAAAATCAATACATCTCAACCACACGATAGACAGTCAAACACATCACCACAATTGTCGTCACCTGTAACGATCTAGTCGCGTCCACGCTCGGTACATAGATCTCGCCAATCCTATCTTTGTTCACGATGTACCACAGTAGTAATAGGGCATAGGCAATAACAATGGATATAGCATGATGAGGGATGCCGAGGATGAGCACGGGGACGATATGTGTAAGAATGTCACCTACGCCTACGATAGCGCTTTTGTATTTGGGTGACATTGTTTTAAGCATACTACGCATACTAATCACTGAATCAAATAGATCTCCATAGATTTTCTCAAGGCGTCCTGAGAACCACATGGGGATAACCATGATGAGGATGAGAAGGCTGGTGGCACGGAGGATATCTTGTAATGCGGGTGTAAGCCATGGGTATGTTGTGAGGGCGGCGAGATTTAGGACGGTGAACATTGATGCGAAGCGCATCAACGTACTAGCGATAGCACTAGGAAACATTGATGCAAAGCGCATCAACGTACTAGCGATAGCACTAGGAAACATTATACTATATAGTGTACTGTCTTATTTTTATCATTCATTAAACCCGCCCCATATCTCCACACCCTAAGATATCCTTGCAGATGAACGGAGGATATTGAATGTGATGTGTATAGAATATAAAATTATACACTATAATATATTGTCGATGTCTCGTCGTGTCAAAAAACCAGGTTATTACCCATTATCCGAAGATAATGAAATTGTTACAAAGAACAGTATAAAACTCGGTACATCGACTATATTAGTTGTAACATATGAACGTAATCGAAGAATCAATCTGTACATTGGAGGGCATGAAAAATGGTGCATCCACTGTGAATTAATCAAAGAGAACGATGTTGTAAAGTCTTTAGGGTATCTGATAAAGATCCGTTATGACATGCTATGTTCGCTAGAATCGAATTTTAGAAAGGGGCATGACATCAATCGATTGATTCACTTTTTAGTAACCTACCTATCTATCTTTTAACGATTTGAGTACACGAACCTGTGATAATGAAACTGATATGAATCTGGCGGTCATGACCTACTTGTACACTGAACATACCTGGTATGGGAAGAATTTTGGCGCATATATCTCCCCATCAAGCAAGCCTCAATTTACTGCAATTCTTACACGATTTGCAGATGCAAAGAAGATACCATGGGACGACGTGAAAGAAACCATCACCCATTGTGATACACTTCCCTATATCAACGGGGAACTTAAAGAACTGTATGAACGGGCAGGAACATGGAAGGAGTTCTTTGCTCCTATCGTAGAACGTATTAAGATCGCGGGGTTCTGTGATTTTATATCAGGATGGATTGATGCGTTCATGTTGAAATATTTCAGTAATCTTCAAGATTTGGTGTTCTTATTACCCGTGATAGAGCATAGATTGCACTACGAAGTGAAAGAATACAAGGAAGGGGGGCGACGTATTACACAAAAATCAACGCGCAAAGTATCTAGAGATTATCATTAATGCGCTAAATCCAGCTGTGTTTTTCCCCACGCAACGGTCTTCTCCACTTTCGCCTCAGACATTGCGGTCTTGTATCCTCGGAAATCGAACAGCTTCCCTTTGAATAGTTCGTCCTTGTTATCCATCTGCGACGTGGCGTTGGCCCAGTTGGATTTTCCCAGGTAATTCTTGGTGGTGTCATTGGTTTGCGGGAGCCACGCGGATTCCTCTCTGTGGACTGCTTTGCCATCTTTATAGATGATTAGGCCAGGTTTGAATGCGTCATTGTTCGTGGTGGTGATGACGATGTGCGTCCATTTTCTTAGCGGGACTGCGTCTTTCACTTGGATGTGCAGTTTGCGCATCTTGTTTTCAAAGATTTCATAGATGAGATCTGCGGTCTTGGCATCGTGCTGTTCTGCGGCCTTCGGTATGAGCGGGTCGACGATTTTACCGAAGATCTCGGGGCTGGGACAGTCGTATTGGTTGACATTGGAGGATGACTGGAGCATGGCGGTTTGAGGGCTTTGTTCCAGGGTGCACTGTTGGCCCGATGGGTATGCGGGGATGGTTTTCAATGATTCCTCGCGTGAGAATGGCTCCTCGTTTTTGTAGCCTTTTGGGCCACCAACTACGTTGGTAGTTGTTGATGCACCACTGTTTCCTCGACCCAAAATGCCCAGTACCACATTGTCATGTCCAGCGCCGTTCCCAAAATCGTAGATCTTTGCGTTATTTGTGAACTCTTCAAAGTAGACCCAGAAGGAGACTGCGCGGAGATATTTCAGTTGTACCACGTTGCCGAAGGAGAGATTGGCCGAGTCGCCAATGCGAAGGAACTGGTCCACGCCGTTAAATTCGAGGCCCTCTGTTTGGGCCTGGTGGGGGTCTTCATTGATTTCCATGGAGCCCGCGACGGATACTGTCAGGTTTTTTGCATAATCCTGCATGTCGTCTTTGAGGCGCAACCAGAACATGATTCCCTCGTAGAATTGCAGCATTTGTTGGATCGCGGGCGGCGGACTTGGATCCGTTACCAAATCGGGCTTAAAGCCAGTATCATTTGCGGGGTTGCATTTGGGTTCAAAGGTGTCGGCGTCGGTTTTGAGGATGCGACAGTAGCCTTTGTAGCCTGTGGTCAGTGTATTCATGTAGTCGTCGCGGCTGAGTTCGAGGCCGTCTTTTGTGGAGGGTGTGCGGAACTTGATGGTGGACAACCCTTCCGTACCCCCCAATGCACAGGCAAAGAACTTGTCGTCTTCTGATCCGTCCTCTTGGACCATTCTGCAGAAGTCGTGATCTTGTCCGAGGCGCTGTACGTCGGTATAGCCTGCAAAGTAGCGGATGTCACGGTGATATCCGCTTTGTTCTGAATGGGCGTCGAGGCCGATGTCGCCGCGACGCGGCATCCAGCGGGACCAGAAGGCGGAATCCCCTACGGATACCAGGTTGGCAAAGCCTTCGTTGATGAGTGCGGGGTTCCATATTTCGATTGCGGCGATAATGAGTAAGAGGATAAGGGTGAGTAGGAGCCAAACCTCATACATACTATTCTAATGGGAGGTAAGAAGGGTGTGTGATTAAGCGCTTATGAGCCCTTATGAGCCCTTAAGGAACTTGTAAAAGGGCTTACGAGCCCTTTTTAAGGAACTTGTAAAAGGTGTTACGATGAAAAGATTCTTTGATGGTGCTAGAAGTAGGATGTATAACAATGATTTTACACCAGAAGAACTTCAAACAATGGAAGGAGGCCGCCTATTAGATCAAGGTCTCTATGGATGTTTATTTACTCCACAACTCTTATGCAAATCGAATAACAAACCTGGATACAAACGCAGTGACACTAGTCCAATGATTAGTAAACTCATTTCAAAGGAGACCGCACTTGTTGAGCACTCTATCGGCGAACGGATTCGTCGTATTCCTCTTTGGAGGAATTATTTCGCAGTATCGGAATCGATGTGTGTTCCTGCACAAAAACAGGCGGATCGTGATGTAAAGCACTGCGAACCATTGCAGACCGGTTTAAAACAGGGGCAAAAACTGGATAGTTTCCGCATTTTATCCATGAAATATGGGGGCACATCGTTGTCAAATGTGCGGTTTAACTTGGATAATTTTGATCTATTGGCATTTGTTACGCATTTGTTGGAGGGTGGTGCACTTATGACGCTGCACGGGGTAATACACCGCGACATTCATGCAAAAAATATTATCGTTGATTCTCACAATGTTCCGCGCATCATCGATTTCAACCTGTCGATTTTGGATTATCAGTCCGCTGACGCGGACATGTTGGCACACACCTATAGCCCTACACTTATGCAGTTATCGCCTGATTATATAATTATGAATGCACTGTATAAGAATACGAGGGGGCTGCTTTATGATCGCGTTGTAAATGATATCGTATATAAGCGGCAATTTACAAAGAAGCTTGGTACGATTCTGGGATGGACGACGGATTACATGCGCGCACAAATAGACGCATTTTATGCACATATGCGGAATGCACATATGCGGAATGCACATATGCGGAATGCACATATGCGGAATGCACATACAGTACATGACAGCATATTCATGCACTGGTTTAATGAATTCTGGCCAACGATTGACAGTTGGGCCATCGGTGCAAATATAATACAGCTGATTATGCACTTATCACAGTGGCCGAGATTTGTTGCGATGTATAATGCGGCGAAGCCGCGACTGTTGCCGATTCTACGTGGGCTCTGCGCAATTCATCCGTTGGAGCGGATGGATTGTGTAGAGGCGCTGCATATACTGAATCCTGGGAATCGGATTATTGCAAAGTATGGCGTTTCTTGGTTAAGCGACGCAGTCGCGACACATTAAGCAGTCGAAGGCCTTAAGAGCTAAAGGCCGCGTCAACATAGCGCATACCTAATACACTCATGCATCTCCTTGCCAGACTCATACAGTTCCATCCCATGATCAAAATCAAGCACACTGTAATTGCCTAGCTTCTCATCCGTCGGATAACATGCATTAATCTCACCTTTAGGATACGTGCACTTTGTAGCAATATGAGACAGTTCCGAATCAAACGTATGCAGTAGCATATTTATCACGGTCTTTACATATGTGAAGAAGCTGGTCGGTTTTACCACATGATATTCGGCACGGGCGCTGATAAATGTAACATTGTAATACTTGCAGTTAATGAAACCGATGGCCTGTGTAATAATCTCATTGCTAATAAGCCCCCCATCAATGTACAATGTGCCGTTGAATTTTCGTGGAGGGAATACGATTGGGATAGCACTACTGCTCATCAGTACTGCCATTTTATCTTCAAAGTTGAGATCATTGTATATGAAGATATCGAGTTCGTCTGTATAGAGATTGCTTGCGCCGATGAGGACTTTGGGGGGATATTTTGGCGGTGACAGGGATTGTAGAAGGCGGCGCATTGTTTTTTCAAGAGGCGCATTGTTGAGGATTGACCATGCCGTTTGGGCGTTCATGATGTCGGAATAATATACATCTGCGGTTCGTATGGTGGAATACATGTTTATCATGAGAGGTAGGCCTGTGGGTATGGTGTCATAATAGGATAAGACGGCAGCATTGAGACCGCCCGCGGATACACCTGTAATGATATCGAAGGTAGGAGGGATCTGTTTTGTATGAATGAGAGCGTCGAGGATGCCGACTTCTACTGCACCGAAGGAGCCGCCGCCGCTAAGGGAAAGTATGTTGCAGGAGGGTAAAGATTGCGCAAGTCCGCATAGGGTTGCAAACAGGGCTATAACAAGAAACATCTACTTGGTAGTAGTCTTTCGTTTTTTATGTGGTGTTTGGCTTCGTCGCTTTAGGGTGCGTCCTGACCGCGGATAAGTGAAAGAATTGCGTCCCAACAGAGTAGAATTGCGTCCTACCTGCCGTTTTAAAGTGCGTCCCAACAGGGGGTTTAAGGGGGAGGCCGCCGAAGGCGGATGTCCCCCTCCTCCTGAACGTTTCAGTGTAATCCGCCTCGTAGAAGGAACGCACATATAACCGCAAAAATTATCATAATCCAAACCTGAAGATGAATATGCACGCGATGCCAGTGCGGGATCATAAATCGCGCGCCCCGTTGCATCGGTTCGAATGACATCCGTTGCGCCTGGTTTATGAGACCAATATCCGTTGCTGTCTTGTCGATAGAAGTGATAGTCCTGGTCTTCATCTGTAACCAGCGCGATTTTATACTTATTTTTTGGGCATGCATCTGTAAAGTTTGTCAGTGATACGCCTGGAATATCACCGATTACACGGGCGATTAAATCAGGGCATCGTTTCCCGTCCACTTTTGACCATTTGGGATAACCGCTTTTACGACCGGGCTGAGGAAATGCTTTTGAACACTTGCGTTTTGTGCACGATTTTGGGAGTTTTTTATAATTAAAGGCATACGCAAAGCAGTTTTGCGCTTCTTTCATTCCCTTGAACTTATTGTATTTTGCGGGATCGTAGGCGGGTTCTGCCCCTGTTAATGGGGATTTTCTTGTGCATTTTTGATGCATGTGGCAAAACGGCGAGTCTTTTAACGGGGTTTCTTTACAACCTGGGTCGCATTGACAGCGGGGTTTTGACATCGCTATTCTACTATGCGGGCATGTCTATTTTGATGGAATCTGTGGTAGGTATAACAGGGGTTGAAGGTACAGAAGATGGCATAGCTAAAGGCGACAAGGGTATACGCGCTGTATTGGGTGGAACATTTGGCGCCTTAGTCGCTTCCAGTATCTTTTGTGACCGAATAAGTGTGTTGACTGCCTCTTTCACTGGATCAGGTATATCCAGTGTGGCAAGTGGTTGATTCAACGACGGCGGGTATAGTTCACTTGCGGCCTTTTGTGCTGCCCCGTTTTGGCCCGAAGGGCCATTGTGGATTTTCTCATCGGACTTGTAATACTCTTCTTCCACTTGCTTCATCTTAATTTTCTCGATTTGATGTGTGAAAAAGATGAATTGGTTTGCATGGGTTGGCGTTTTATCTCCAATTAGATTGCCTCCATAGCGCCCTGTAAGCCCAAAATACTGCCATCCTTCCGTTCGTAGACGTTCCAGTGTTGTATTTAGAAAGTAGTACTTCTTATCTATTTTAAAGAGTGTTAGAACCCCGTTGAAGGTGGTAACGAGGAGCGATACAATAAAGGTGGCCCAATAGACACCGAAGGTATTGCCGCTTAGTGCGGTGGTGGCATTTGAGTTTTGAATGGATAAGAGGGCGGGTACAAAGAGGGAGCCCACCGTAATAATCATGTGTCCTAGGTGAAATATGAAAGAATACCGTTTTACGCGGTGTTTGAAGTTCTCTAAGATATCAATGTAGCGCGACTGGATAATCTGTTTTTGGACCAAGGTGAGATCTAAATTTTCGAGGATGTTTTGAAACGTGGATCGGTCTTTGGTAAGAGCGCAGCATTTTGTAAGAGAACAGCCGTTGGACAGGGCACAGCCTTTAGGGATGCATAGGGATTCTGCCTCTTTTACGATGTCTTTGTTTGCAATACTTGATGTGAGGTAGTCACTTGCACTGTTAATGCCTTCGGTCAGCTTTGTAGCAATTGAATCGCCGAGTGCTCCGCGGTTCTTGGCAATATATTCGTTGAGATCTTTGCGCCCTTCGTCGATGCCTTCGTCGAGGCCTTCTTTAATGCCGTTGTTAATACCGTTCTCGATGAAGGTAATGGCGGTTGCGGATGCGGAGGCAGTTGCAGATGTGGATGCGGTTGTTAATGGATTAACCACAGTATTCTCGTCCATTCTATCTTAGTATAATATAATTGCATAAAAATTGAAAACAGTATAAATATATTAGCATGATACAGAGACAGTATGCTGCCGCCTGGTACATTTTGTGCACGGGATATCATCTTTTGTCCAGATTATTATGAAACCAAGTCACAGGAATTATTCGATGAGATTATTGTTCCAACCTACTGCTTTAACGAAATGATTGAACAGTTTGAGGATGGAGAAGTACTTTACATTACTCTATATAATATGAGAAATGGAAAATCCTATATGGTTACACTTGGTTCTCCGCATAACGATGATCCTAGTGTCATCTTTGTACCGCAGTGGATTTTGGATGCAATGGAATATACAGAAGGCCCAGTACGCATGGATGTAATGGATCGTATGGAAGTAATGGATATTCCTGCTGCTAGGAAGATTGTAATTGCTCCGCAGGATTCTTATGCATTTGATATTGATTTGCGGGAGTGCATTGAGCGAACCATTGTAAATCTTCATTCCATTCAAGAAGGGTGTTTGCTGCCGTTTGTGGATGGGGATGTGGTAATGGTGGCGCGTATTCAGAAAGTGGAACCGATGACGATCTCTCGAATTGTTATGGGGGAAGTGGAGGTGGAGTTTGTAAATCTATTTGCAAAGGATATGCATGATAGTAGTAGTTGCGTTAGTAGTAGTTGTTGCGTTAGTAGTAGTCATATAAATGAAACTGTCAATGTAGCGGTAGATCCTCATATGGAACAAGAGGATGCTATTCATCCTCCAGCTGTTCCGCGTGGCAGATCACTGTCAATTGCACAGGCGTGGGATTATTATCAGGGAGAAGAACGTACGAAGATGATTAGAGATGCACGTATGAAACGATTTAATGGATCGCTTTAATGGATCGCTTTAATGGATCGCTTTAATGGATCGCTTTAAGTAGCCAAACCGCTATATAGCAAACTACTCCCCAAACATAGGTAAACCACCCCCAAACATATAGCAAACTACTCCCCAAACATAGGTAAACCACCCCCAAACATATACAAACTACTCCCAACCAGGGGGTTTAAGGGGGAGGCTTGCGTCCCCCTCTAGTTGTACTTCTTCGCCACCTCCAACCTCTTCAATTCAGGTAAAATCTCCCCATGAAACTTCCTATCAAAATAATCAATGGATCTACCAAAATTTGCTCTCGGATGAAAAGCAATTGATCGTCGCTCCTTAATAAATCTCATTGCATCCAGTGCATGAATATTATAATAAACAATAAGCATAAATGCAACGGATGCTGCCGATCGTTGCATTCCTGCCATACAATGTACTAAAATCGCTTTGCCCTGATTATACTCTGCCAAAATCTTATATGCAATCTCAGAGGACCAGAGTTCCATATTTCGTATTTCATCCTCTTGCAAATTGTCGTCCACGGGTACACGATATTTGATGGGTATGTTCGGAGAGAAGGGTAAATTTTTAGTGCAATTAAAGACAACTTCGATTCGGTTACTTTGTATGAAGGAGTCGTCCATGGAGGCATGCACATTACCGAGCCATAAATTGGGGATAATTTCGTCTGCAATACTTGTGTGATTTATGTTTGACATATCTCTTTATATAGATGGGTGGATTATATTAAGTATTCGTAAAGCACACTGCGTGTATAAAAGAATCACACTTCGTGTATAAAAGAATCACACTGTGTGTATAAAAGAATCACACTGTGTGTATAAAAATTGAAATAATATTCATGTACAATAAAGATAGACAATAGAGGATAGACGAATGCCACTCTCTCGCCATTTCTATTCAGTGGATGAAGTGCATGCGGCGCTAACCTACACATCCTATCGCGTTGAATATCAGCAGACGCTCTTTTGGTGCAAAGAACTGCTGTCAAGCGGCTATGTCAGTGAAACGATCTCTACGCTATTTGAGGCGTGGCTTTGGCAGCGCGGTATCTGCCATCTTTCGTGGTTCGTTCATGCATGGAATACGCTTAAAGGGGACGAGGTGACCGAGGACGTAATTCTCTTATCCGCCTATCAGCTCAGTTCGTGTACAAAGCGTGACAGTTCGTTGTGGCGTATTCTTGTATCCACTGTATCTATGACGGATGCACCACCTGACTACATTACCGTGAAATCGTGCGATCTATTAAATGGTTTATTGTCAAATGATTCAAAAGAGCTATATTTTATGAGGGCGTTATATCAAGGAAAAGCGGTTGCGGCATGGTGGATTTCACGATATATGGCGGAAGACCGTGTATGGTACTTGTTATCATGGTTTGTGGAGACCATTACTGTAGAGCATCAGACAGAATACAGGACGTGCCTGGAAGCAATGCAATCGTATGAATTGCTTCTTGGCTATCGCTCGGCTGAATATGATGTTGTTATGCGATGTTTTGCGGTGATATCGTTGTGTGCTTATCGAGGGCTAAAAGGGTTTAAAGAGCTTCCATCAGAGATTGATGCGCGATATCATTCTACACTGGATAAATGGGCTGCCATGGAGGGTAGAATGGCGCGGCGGGTCTATTCTATTCCTAGCGCGTGTCTGTATGGAATCGTTCGCGTGCCAAATGGATTATATGATGTAGAGAGTGGAATTGTGGGATGTCCCTTTTGGGACACTGCGTTGGAGGACTATAGTCGCGGCACGGTGCATGGTAAAATACAGTGGGTATCGGATGATGCTATGGAGGCATTTTATGATACCTACTTTCCAGATGATATCCCTGATGAATGGACTAAGAGCGAGAAAGAGAAGTCACATAGTATGATAGAATCGAGTCCGTGCGTGGTGTCTCTTAAAAAATACGCGGAGTTATATGCTCCGAAGGTGGCGCGATTGTTATGGACAAAACATGGTGTAATGCGGGATCAAGCTGATTGCTGTTTTGCCAATATTGTTAAAGAGTTTATTGTATTGCGAGCATTGGCTGAGCCTTTAGATTTACTCCCTCGTAAAAAGAAATGGAAAGTCTAGTGCCCTCTACCAAAAATAGCACATCCGATTCGCTTTCCTGAATGACCCGTGGTTTTACTGTCTTCAAATCCGCCTTTTCCTAAATCATCTTCGCCTTCGTGTACAATGATGGAGCGGCCCCATAAGTCTTGGACGGAGGTATTTTTTATACAGTAGGTGCGTTTGAATTCTTTTTTGGGTGGTTTAATTTCAATGTTCCCGAGATCGCCTGTGTGGCGATCTCGGTCTATGCGATAATTTCGTTTTGTATGTCTAATTGTTCTTGAAGGTGCCCCGCCATGCGTATGGCGCCCTACATCATAATGTTCACACAGTCCCTGACACCCTTCTCCGCGCAAATCTCCTGCCTTGTGAATATGAAATCCATGCTTACCAGGCGGTAACTTTGTAAAGTGTGCGCGTAAATGTACGCCTTGATCGCAATTTGTTACCTCTACTGTACCTTCGATGTGATTTGTGTGGATGAGCGCGACTGCTTTTGTAACTGCTTTCGCAGTTGCAGTTGCAGTTGCCTTCTTAGTCATCCCATGTCTTCTCATTTTCACTCTATCTACAGTTATAGAATAAAATCTAATCCTTATACGTAAAGATCTTAATCTTCCCCTCTTCCTTGTTTATCTTTCCAACAATTGCACCACTGGAATCAATCAGTGTAGTTTTTGTTAACCACATTGGTTTAAGCGTTGCAATATCTTTCACTTTTTGAATTGGTTCAGGATTTGAAGGGATTACCATCATACGTTTATTGCGATGCGCTGTGCAAAATTCTGATTGGTATGCAACTGGTTTCTTGCAATAGACCGTGAGCGCATCATGTTGCACATACGCTTTGCACTGATTTGATTCAAGCTGTGAATCAAGTAACAGGACTTTCAATGAATCTGACGTGGGCAGGACTTTCTTCAGCAATTCTTTTTCGGATACATTAAGGCGTTTTGCTAATTCTGAAATATATCGTTTGGATTGTGCAAGAAGAACTGATTCTAGATTCTCCCAAAGTAGACGCGGTACTTTGTACTCGACCATTGTATTACTGTCTAGTATTACTGTCTTATGTCATTCAATTTTTATGATGTCTTTTATGGTGTCTTTTATGAGTTATATGTGGTTTATGACTGTGTTTATAGCTGTGCTTTTTACTGTGTTTACGAGTTATGTGTGGTTTATGACTGTGTTTACGAGTTATGCTGTGCTTTTTATAGCTGTGTTTATGGCTGTGTTTATGTCTGTGCAATCCATTAAAAAACTCAACTGCAACTGCTTTAACTTTTTCAAACATGTCACTGCTTGAAAAATGAAATAAATGCAATTTGATATAATACTTCGATGTGTTGCCCTTGTCAGGGCGATCCATATGTAGAAAATGAATCTTGCCAATTATTATTCCATGCTGTAAAAGGGTTACATCTGGTTTGTTTTTATTTATAAAATTATACATAACCGTAATATCATTATCGACTGTCTGTAGTGCTGCTTCAAACGCTGTTTCATCCGATTTGTGTTTAAACATAAAATGATTCCATTTCTTATCATCAGGTTGAGGCATTACGTGTGGAAGAATGTGATGAAAGTGATCAATTACGACGGTTTCTGATGGTGACAATTCCACAGACTGTGTTGGCGAGGCATTGACTGTGTCTTTTGCAACTGTGTTGTTATCATCTGTTTTGATAACATCTGTGTTGTTAACATCTGTGTTGTTATCAACTGTGTCCTGAACAATGCCATTGTTACTAACGGGTTCTTCTATAACCTCTTCCGAGTCCGAAAAAGAAATATCACCTGCATTATTTACTTTTGCAATAAATGCGGGCTTAGACATTCTATCTAGTCCTGAGTTTATAAATTGATTATATTTTTAGCATGATGTACTATATGGACCCCCCTCAAACGCATATTTGGGGACCAGAACTATGGCGAATTCTTCATTCCGCTGTCGAGCGTATCGGAACAAAAACTTTAAAGAGAATTCCACAGGAAGAATCCCGTATTTGGATAGGGCTTCTTCGCAGTCTACAATTTACACTGCCTTGTCCACAATGTAAGAAACACTATACAGCGTATTTATCCGCATATCCTATCTTATCTTTTACACGCGAATATTTGCGATCATGGTTGTATGAGTTACACTGTGCAGTCAATCAACAGAGCCAAAAGGAGTATACGATGACGATAGAACAAGTGGAGCAATTCTATAGTCAGCCATTTCATTTTAGCAAACACTTAAAAACAGTATCATATCAAATGTCTGCTGCGCTGCGCTTAGGGTGGTCTAATTACGAGGATACGAAGCGGACACTTCGCTTATTTGAAGAAATGAAGCTGTTTTATGATTTCTTTTAGACATATGGATCATGCAATAGGCACGCATGCAACAGGTGCATTTTCAATTGCACTCGGTGGAAGCAGTCGGTTTGCAATACCAAATAGATCCGACAGTCGGTTTTGTCCAACCGTGCCAAGAAACAAGTACCAGTTAAATCCAATGAAACAGAATAACGCAGTTGTAATTCCAATTGCAGCGTATGATTCACAGCCACTGTATGCGCGATAACCAATTACTGCGCATGCAATCACGATGATCGAAAAGAACGCAATCATCGACTGTGCCTTTCGATTGCCCTTCTTTCTTACAATGTCAGGCGCCTCCGTTGTATTTACAGAGAAGGTGGTGTCCGTGGTTTCAATTGAAAACAGTTCAGTGGCGTTTGCAATGATGTATCCAAAGAAGAAGGCAATCATCGCGGACCACGTCGAACTGACAATGATTTCATCTTTTGACTCTTGCATGTTTTTCACAGTTAGATAGGGAATCACGATATTGCATACGTCTGATGCTTTCACTGTAAACCATTTTACACCCGTTAATTCAACAAAATAGGAGGCTAGAACATTAATACCAGATGCCATAAGGGGCACTCCAATTAGATAGCCTACTAAAAAGAATATCATTGCGTAGTTTGCAGTAAAGAGACCGAGGACCATCATTGTACCTGCAATGGTGAGCGGTAGAGTTCGTATTCCACCGTAAAGGAATACACGAATATCTGATACTATGCTTTTTAATGAATCCATTCTATATTCTATGTCTTTTTTTGATTGTGTTTGTTGTGATTGTTGTTGACTGTGTTTATGACTGTATCTGTGTCTGTGTCTGTGTCTGTGTCTGTGTCTGTGTTTATTGTGTCTGTGAACAGACATAAATCTCCTGACCTTTTGACTGTTTCGTTGTCATAAATGGCAATCCAAGGAAATTCATGGATTCTTGGCCAAACATCGTTTTATTAACAAAGAAGAAGACGACGCCTGATAGAACTGCTAATACGATGGCAACCACGATCTCGCCCGCGGTTTCTCCGCAAAATGTGGCGCGGCAAATAATATACGTTAGTAACATGAACCCAATAAAGAAGTAGGCAACCATGCTGCGCCCCTCCCATTCAGGACCCATTTGTTTCATCGTATCTGAAAAGTCCTTTGTGGCCAGTCCTAGATATGTGGCAATGGTGGTAAGTGAAAAGATGCCATACGATGGATACTGGTCATGTGTGAAGATGCGATTGACAGAATACTGCGGCGTTTTATATCCCGCTTTGCATCTCATATTGGCAGATTGATCTCCTGACCGGAACGAGGGTCCCATTGTTTGTGCAGCAATCCATGAAATAAGTTTGTGGGATAAGATGGATTCAAATAGGAAAATTGTGAAAATGCCAAACGCCATATTTTGTGTAAGGGCATATAACAATAGTGAGCCAAATAGGATAGAATCTGGCATAAGTGCATGTATCTCTGCAATACTTGTCATAACCGTGCCTCCAAGGAAGTTTTTTGTGGTATCCCACGCTGTTTTTTCTTGGGAGGACATCTTCTAAAAAGCCCGCATAAAGAATTTATGCGATATCACTATTAAGGGGATCACTGTAAAGAGGTCGCTATGGGTATCCCGTCGTATTATCGCAAGCTGTGCAGTGCTATCAAGGGACTACGTAGTAACTTTTTACATGGTAGTAACAATGTGGTGAACTGGTTCTTTATGGACTTTAACTGTCTTATTTATCACTGTCTGCATCGTGCAGATACGCCTGTTTACAGGCAGGATACCGATAAAGATACGCCTGTTTACAGGCAGGATACCGATAAAGATACGCCTGTTTACAGGCAGGATACCGATAAAGATACGCCTGTTTACAGGCAGGATAATCACGATGCATGGGAGCAAGAGTTTATTGAGTGTATTGTTGTATATTGCCGCAAAGTGATTCAACACGTTGCGCCAACAAAAGGAGTCTATATTGCAATTGATGGCGTTGTACCTATGGCTAAAATGCGTCAGCAACGCCTTCGTCGTTTTAAATCAGTGTGGTTAAAAAAGAACGGACTAAGCGAATCAGGAACCGGCTGGGATACGAATGCGATTACGCCTGGAACTGCGTTTATGACAAAGCTTCGTGCGGGGTTGGAACAAATGATCAAACTGCACGGCAATGGTGCTATCAAATGGCAGCTTAGTTCGAGCGATGAACCTGGAGAGGGAGAGCATAAAATTATTGCACAATGGCGAACGGGACAGTATACTGGGAACTTTGCAGTCTATGGGCTCGATGCAGATTTAATCGTGTTATCGATGCTTGCGCGCGAACAGTGTGGACTGCAAAATCAGGTGTGGCTGTTTCGCGAAGAGGTTGATAAAGGGAAAATGGTATACGATGCAGCGGGGGAAGAAGCCTTTGAATGGTTTTCCATTCATGCACTGCGTGACTGGCTTTGCGCTGCTTTTCCGAGTGTATCGCTACAAACACAGTTCATTCTGAATTACTGTTTTGCAATGTCGATCCTGGGAAATGATTTTCTTCCCAGTTCACTCGGATACAAGATTCGCGAAGATGGACACAGTCAACTTATTCAGACACTGTATTCCCTTGCAGAACAGGGTGTGCATCTGATTGAAGCTGCAACGAATGAAATAAATAATGATGGCGTACATGCGCTGTTTTCTAAATTGGCTGCGAATGAGCCTGATCGAATTCTTGCATACATTGTTCGAAAACAGCAGCAGAGTCGAAATGCACCTGAAACTGGAATGGGAGAGAACAATTGGCCATTGGGTCACGTGGAGGAGAATATATTCATGAGCGATCACCAATTACACCCTGCGTGGCGAATCAAGTATGTTCAGCAGTTTGGCATGGTATTCAATGCGGCATCGGTTCAAGTTATTTGTCAGGAATATTTGCGAGGAATACAGTGGATATGGGCATACTATACAGGCAGAATGGTCTGTTATAACTGGTTTTATCCCTATTCATTGCCGCCGCTATGGGAATATCTTGCAACTGCCGCTGCTATGCCGCCGCCTGGCGATATAGTTATCCAGGCACATCAAATTCGGCCCGTTGAGCAATTGGCGCTTGTTCTTCCTTTGGAGAGTTGGTCACTTTTACCGAAGGATGCGTTAATGCTTTTACCAAAGTTAGCACCACAGTATTATCCCGAACATTTCTCCTTTGATTCTATGGGGAAACGCTTCTTTTGGGAATGCGAAGCATTGATCCCCCTTCCCACCATTATGGAGGTGAAGGCGATTATTGCGGCTCATCAATGATACGTGGCATCTTCTACATAAAGTATTTTTGCAATGGATATAGGAAAGATGGGTAACCATCAGTCAGCAGTAGACCCAGTCCATGCACGTATTTATTCTAATATGATTCAAATTACCGATCCGTCCAAACGAATTCAAGTTATTAATACATGTCTTGCCTCAATGGAATATGTTAACTCTGCAAAGCGCAGTGGCATCTATAGTTACTTGCTTCATTACATTTCTACTGTGCAATCGGGTGGAAATCCCCCGTTACTTCCGGGCGAGAATGAGATACAACGGGTTGCGCCACCCACTGTTTCACGCGCATTACAGCCTACTATGATGTTTTCAGGTGGACCTGGTTCTGCTACCCATCCCTCTTTACTAAATGCACCAAATGCTGCGAGTTATCATCAAAAATCAGCACAACAAAATCAAATTATACATCATACCGATAATACGCCCAGCTGGAAAGTAATCACAGACACGCCCAAACAAAAGGCCATGTCCTATTTCTCCTCTTGTCTCGAAGTACTCGGTATTCAGGAGGAGGTTGCACTTACCGAGGAATCTCTGAAGAAAGCCTATAAACGGATGGCATTGAAGGCGCATCCTGACAAGGGCGGATCCGAAGATTACTTTGAAGCAGTTACACGTGCCTATGCGTATTTGACGGAGATTCTGTCATTTATGAAGGGGGGTCGTCGTTCTACAACGTCTGCTGTCGAAGCCCCCACCAATGTGCGTATGAATCGCGACCAGGACGCAAAGGCTTGGAATAATGACATACATGGCGGCGAACCAGTTCGTCTAAGTGCAAAGAATTTGGACATGAATGCATTTAACAAATTGTTTGAGCAAACTCACATGCCCGATCCCGACTCGGATGGCTATGGTGATTGGTTGAAATCCAGTGATGCAAGGGACACTGGTCCAAAGTTCAAAGGCGAATTTAATCGCGACGTGTTTAATCGGATGTTTGATGAAGAATCAAAGAAGGGTGGGCAAAAGTCACAGAATCTCATTGTGCATCCTGGTCAAATGGCCCTTACTCTAAATCCAACCTCAGGCGTGGATTTGGTGGGTGAGCGACCTGACAGTTATACGGCTGCACCCAATTCGCGCTTTCAATTCACTGATTTACGCGGTGCATATACCTCGGATAACACAGTATCGGACAAAGTGGCAAATGTGGCGGTGGGAGAGCGAAACTATGAACAATACAGGGCATCACGTGAGAAAGCCCCTGACCCCTTTAGTCAGACGGAGTTGCACGGTATTCGTGAATTTGAGTCACGCCAAAAACAACAGGACGATATGCGGGAACGACGGCGGGCAGAAATGGCAGTTCGCAATCAGCAGTATCATGATCAAATGAAGCGGATGGTGATTACAGACGGGGTTGATCTGAGTCATGGTAATGGGCAGCGGAAGATTGGCTATTAGCACTTAATGGCACTTCTGTACTTAAATATATATAGTATAGATCTACACATAGAATGGCATACTTACAACATGCATTGGAATTATTTCAATTCAAATCCATGGATGATGTTTCTACGGAATCTTTGAAGAGGGCCTTTAAAAAGCAGGTACTTACATCGCATCCCGATAAGGGCGGCAGTGAGGCAGAATTCGATAGGCTACTTTCAAGTTATTTATATTTATGTGAAACGATTCAGCGTTTATCAGGTGGACGTACAACCTTGCAGAATGTGAATGCGCCCGATGAAATTAGGGAATCGCGTGCCAATCAACTTATCAATGAGATCTTTGAAGAGTTTGAGCGGGATCACTTTGATGCATTCGTGGCAGCAGAATCGGCCCCTGCAGACAGTAATGAGAGAAAATACAGTCGCGTCAAAGTGACCGATGCTTTTCACGAGGAGTTTGAGAAAGTCCATGTAAAAGAGAAAGGATACAGTGAGTGGCTTTCAGCAACCGATGACGCAGATACATTGGCGTACTCTGAGCAGGGACTCTATAAAGATATTACCATTAAGGCGGCGATCTTAACTGAAAAGGATTTGAATTGCGTATTTGAAGCAAAGATGGCAGAGAAACCTGCTAGAGAAGAGACATCCTTGGCGCTTCACCCTGATGAAATGGCATATGAATCGGGATCCACGGGTTTAATATTGATCGACGAGGGAAAAGGTTATAGTTCTGCGCCTGGTACAAATCCAATGTTTTGCGATGTATATGCCGCATTTACTTCCGAGAATACAGTGCTCGATAAGGTGCAACCTATTACTTTAGAGAATAAACCTAAAACCCTGGATGAATTAATTGCGGAGCGTGAGCGGGTATACGAATTCTATAAAGACGATGAATTGGAGGCGATTGCTGCATATGAACAGCGGCGATTCGAGGAAGAGAAGAGACACAAAAATAGTATTAAGAACTACTTTAGTGGCTCTATGAAAGTGATTGAATCAGATGAAGTGAAAGAGGATTGTGGATTTTGCATTCAGATTGGGAAATAATAGGAACTATATAATTTACATTATTCATATACTATAGAGAATATGGATTCAATTCATATGTTACTTTCAATCCTAGCTGTGCTATTTATAATAGCAATCCTCTATGCTATATTTTATTCTAAAAAACTAAGCCATTTGAATCCATTTATGGATAAGCACTTGCTAAAGCGCGGCATGGACAAACCTGTCATTTGGCTATTTTATGATCACTCAGACACGAATCAGCGCGAATGGCAGGACTTTGGGGCTCGCTCTTCTCGTGCCCTTAATCTCCCTTTTCTAAACTTGTGTTACGAATCAATTGTACGTCATAATAAAAATGAATATCGCGTTGAAGCTATTGCAGGCTTAGCTGGTGTAGCAGAGTTACTTGGTGGATGGGACCATCTTCCTCCCGGTTTACGTGACCCAATTGCACCCATTAATGAAATGGAACTTAACTGGATTCGCACCGCCATTCTTGCCAAGTTTGGTGGCCTATGGTTATCGCCTCATACAGTGTGTCTGAAGAGTTTTGGTGTCTTGCCCAACGATAAATCGGTCTTCTTTGGCACAGACTTGGATGAAATGTATGCTGGTCCCGCGGGAACCGTTGTTCCTGGATTTCGCGCAGTATGGTCACCTATGGCGCACCATCCCATGTTTGAAGAATGGGCCACAGTATGCTATGAGCGTGTTGTAAAAAAGAGCGGTGGTGATCAAATACGCGGCGATGTAAAGTTCGACTTTGTTCGGTTTAGTACTGAATATGTACACACAGGTATTATTGTCGACCCTGCGGCAGAAGGTCTGCGCAAGAAGAATGGCAAACGGATTCAGTTAGAGGATCTATTGGCGACGGGCACAGATGGTAATCTGCCGTTTGATCTCACAAGCTACACCGTGTATGTTCCGTTTCCGTGGGCCGAGTTGCGCGACCGTGAATTCTTTGGCTGGTTCCTTCGTATGTCTGAAGACCAGATCATGCAATCCGATATTGCTGTAAAATATCTACTGGAACACAAGTGATTTACGATTCCATCAGCGTCCTATATACCACATTTTGTAGTGCAATAATACTCGTATTCCCTTTACAGTATGAAATCCACGAATGAATCAGGAACTTATGAATAAAAATATTTTCTTTGAAATTACCATTTCCAAATAAATTATTAATGACCTGAAAACTCTCCAAAATGTCCTCATATGCATATCCGCGCTTCCAAATCTGCACCAGACTTTTAATTGAATCCGTAATATGATTGGCAGACATTGCGGTTAGCAGCGGGATAAAGTCCACATAGAATGGCGCAGAACACAGCATTCTGACGCGCTGTATTGTGATATCTTGGTGAAATGTTACATGAATGTCGCGAATGAGTTTTAGCAGTCGGATCAAATCGCTGATGTTATTTCCTGCAATGTTAATGATCCAGCTCCACATCTCCTCCGTAATTTGCTCAGGTTTAGGCATATGAATACTAGTAAGAAACGACTGCATATATTGAACCGAATCCAGGGTATTCATTGCAATATGAATACAGCGTGATCGAAGTGCAGGAATGAGATCTTCTTCGGATGTTCCAATGAATAGAAACCGCGTAATGTGTGAATAGGATTCCATGGGTCGCCGCAGTGCTTGTTGAGATATTTGTGGAAATGTATCGACGTCGTCTACGATGACCCATCGAAATACATTCTCGCCAATGGACATCTGTCGAATAAACAGGCTCACTTGTCCGCGAATCGTTTGAATGCCGCGATCTTGGTCAGGGCCCAATAGCATACATTCATCGATGGTTTCTACGCCCCATAGATGCGGAGTGGGGCGTTGTTTCTGTCTAGAGTAGGTCTGTAATAGTTCACGCATGAGCGTTGTTTTACCACACCCTGGTGCGCCTGTAATAAAAATGTGGCTGGGTGTGTCAAATTGATTTACACATTCTTTCCATACAGATTCTTGACCTACCAGCGAGGTCATGAGTGGCCGCGTTAGAAGTTACACCATTTACAGTTTTAAACCCTCATCTGCGACAGGATTGCATGGGTCCAGCTTAAAAGATTCTAGATACCCTAGTATAATATGTCAACACCTGGCAAATCTCTATACGATGTCCTCGGCGTAGCCAAAACGAGCACTGGCACAGAGATCAAGAAAGCATTTCTCAAGTTGGCAAAAGTGCATCACCCTGACAAAGGTGGTAATCCTGAAACCTTTAAAGAGATTACTAGGGCGAGTGAGATTTTGACAGATGAGCGGCGACGTAAAATGTATGATGATTTTGGTGTAACGGATGAGCAAGGAATGCAGCCACAGGGAGGTCATCCTGGCTTTCCTCCTGGCATGCATGGAATGCCTCATCAAGGTATGCCTGGCGGCCCTGGCTTTTCCTTTCCTTTTGAATTTAATATGAATGACCTATTTGGAAATATGTTTGGCAATCCTCCCGTTGGTCCCAATCGTGGACAGCAGCGAAAGGGTAAGAAACCCGCTCCTGTGATTCAGAATATTGGAATCACGCTTGAGCAATTCTATATCGGGCATCATATTGATATTAAAAACAATCGACAGTCGTTTTGCGGGCAATGTGATCATAGTGGTGCAAAAGTGAAGGAAACCTGTAAGAAATGCAATGGTCGAGGCGCGGTCAGTCAAATTATTCAAGTAGGCCCCATGGCAATGCATACTACAGGGCCGTGTTTGGACTGTCAAGGAAAGGGGGAACGCATCTTGGAAACCTGCAAGCCGTGTGGTGGAACTGGGTTTATGAATGAACAACGAGTAATTCCTATTAAGATTCTGCCAGGTACTCGTTCAAATGAAACATTTATGTTCTCTGAAGTGTGTTCTGATCATCCTGCATTTGAGCATCCAGGTGATGCTCACATTGTTATTGGGGATGATGCAAATGACCCTGCGTTTAAGGTGTTTAAGCGCACGGGTACAAATCAACAGGATCTTGAAATGCGTGTAACACTGTCGTTGGCGGAAAGTCTGGTAGGGTGCTTGATCCAAATTGATAAACATCCTGGATATGACGAGGGGCTCTTTGTGAAGATTCCTGCAGGCTCTTTTCAGAATGATGTGTACTGCCTGAGTGGGTTTGGTATGCCGATTCTTGGTAATATTGGTAAATATGGCGATTTGTATGTTGCGATTGATGTCGCTGTTAAACCAATGGAGCGCAAACTGTTTAGTGATAAGGGTAAAGATCTTCTTGTACCGCTGTTTGAGGATAGTGTTCGGAAGGTAGAATGCCCCGCAGACTCTGTGCAGAGTGATTTGTTTTTGAGAAGCCCTCTTTGAAGTTCCTTAAAGTTCCTTAAAGTTCCTTAAAGTCCCTATTCTATTTATAACTATTTGCAGTATAATTATAAATAGAATTGTTTATGTTATCCAGTGCAATTACTGGGAAGCACGGGCATCCGCCAAATCGTACTCAACGGCTGTCTTCCACTCAGGATGCAGTCCAGCCTGGGCATATTGCATGGGTGATTTAAGGAGCATGGCATCGGACGGAAACGGGGCATAGGCCAACGATCCGCCGCGGCTGCGGCGCTGCTTCTTCTTTTGGCTACGCTGCTTCTTTTGGCTACGCTGCTTCTTTTGGCTACGCTTCTTCTGCTTTCTACGACCACCCGCCTGGTCTTTCAAGCCACGTACATCGTTAATCGCGGCATCAATTCCTCCAAGATGAGCCGAGGCGCGAAGGGGCTCAGGAAGCGATGATCCTGTAATGGCGGCAATAGGGGCACCCATCAAATGGCTACCACCATGCTGTCCAGCGTGGTACTTAAAATAATCGCCGCCCTGTCCAAGGGACATCTTGGACGCCCAATCACCTGCAAGGGCGTAGCTAACAGGAGCTACACCGCCTTGGTGACGACGGTTGCGATGGCTACGATTTGCTTTACGCGACTTACGAGCGCCTTTGCGGTGTAATTTACGGTTTTTCATATGATGCGTCTTTCTCCGGGATCCGCCGCGAATTAATCCACAGGTCATTTCTATATAGACCTTTGATAAAAGATAGGGTCCGGTTATAAGAAAATAATTGAATACAATAGAATGGATAAAAAGCAGTGGACTGATAAGATTCCCAACAATGTCCTCTGCGGATACTTTTATGTTTTTTTCGTGATCTTTTCCGTCTGGGCTGCACTGTCTGTTATCGGTGGAATCTGGATCTTTACTACGAGTAAGCTGTCACTCGGACTGTTGTTAACACTTATCTTTAATATTATCCTGTCATTTGGAATCTCGGCAACATCCGCATTGTTTCTCTATTTGATTTGCGAGCGCGCACTAAAGCCTGCCATGAATACGCAGCATGGCGTAGAGGCTATGGATAATATGATGTAATTTGTGTAATAAATTAATGTAACTATATCGTAATTAAATGGTACTTACGATATATGTGTAACTATATCGTAATTAAATGGTACTTACGATATATGTGTAACTATATCGTAATTAAATGGTACTTACTTACGATATAAATGCAATAAAAATAGATTTTATTAGTTATCATATGCATCTTGAAGAGATGCAAGGTTCACCTTGCGCTTCTGGATCTTACCAGAAACAATATACAAGGAATTTTCCGTTAGAATAATAAAATCATTGTCGACTTTGTATAGTTTCTTAATAAGTGAAGTAAACTCCTCCTTTGATTTTACAAGAATACGCTCACTTGTTTCAGGATCTTCGCCAAGAAATGCAGTATTTTTGTGGGTTTCAGCGTAATAGTCCATCATAATTGCGCGATCATCTTGCATTGCAATTTTAGCAGCCTGTACCATTGTTTTAGCAGAAGGCAAGGGGTCTGCAGCGGCAGCGGCAGAGGCAGAGGCGCCACTAGCAGTCGTAGCAACATTGCCATTTGTTTGATTTTGTGCGGATTGATTCTGAACCGGGGCGCTCATTGTCTAGGTCTGTCAGTCATTTATAATTCCTTTTAAGTTAATATA